>BFBZ01000941.1_pt1 | contig 22092 bp, 17 predicted proteins | sample 1888401 | NCBI WGS metagenome assembly BFBZ01 (sample SAMD00112614, study PRJDB3348) | symbiont metagenome | host: Chara braunii | reverse complement strand
CCCCGCCAATCCGACGCCATTGAGCAAGGCGATTGAGGAAGAGCCGCGTCTGCAGGAAGAGGCGGACAAGGAGCCAGTCGTCGCGCGCCTGCTCGATATCGCCCAGAAGATCGAGGGCCTCTACCGACATGCCTCGACGCATGCCGCCGGTATCGTCATCGGCGATCGTCCGCTGTCGAAGCTCGTGCCGATGTATCGCGATCCGCGCTCCGACATGCCGGTCACCCAGTTCAACATGAAATGGGTGGAGCAGGCCGGCCTGGTGAAGTTCGACTTTCTCGGCCTGAAGACGCTGACAGTGCTGAAGACGGCAGTCGATTTCGTCGCCAAACGCGGTATTTCGATCGATCTCGCCAGCATCCCGCTCGATGACAAGAAGACCTACGACATGCTCTCGCGCGGCGAGACGGTTGGCGTGTTCCAGGTGGAAAGTGCCGGCATGCGCAAGGCCCTCATCGGCATGCGTCCGGACTGCATCGAGGACATCATCGCACTGGTGGCGCTCTATCGCCCCGGTCCGATGGAGAATATCCCGGTCTACAACGCCCGCAAGCATGGCGAGGAAGAGATCGAATCGATCCATCCGAAGATCGACTATCTCTTGAAGGAGACGCAGGGCGTCATCGTCTACCAGGAGCAGGTGATGCAGGTCGCCCAGGTGCTGTCGGGCTATTCGCTCGGCGAAGCCGACCTTCTGCGCCGCGCCATGGGTAAGAAGATCAAGGCGGAGATGGACCAGCAGCGCGAGCGTTTCGTCGATGGCGCCGTCAAGAACGAAGTGTCCAAGGGCCAGGCCGACGTCATTTTCGATCTGCTCGCCAAGTTCGCCAACTACGGCTTCAACAAGTCGCACGCCGCCGCCTACGCCATCGTCTCCTACCAGACGGCCTTTATGAAGGCGCATTATCCGGTGGAGTTTCTGGCGGCGTCGATGACGCTCGATATGGCCAACACCGAAAAGGTCAATGACTTCCGTCAGGATGCTAAGCGCCTGGGCATCGAGGTCATCGCGCCATCGGTCCAGACGTCCTTTCGCCATTTCGAGACCGGTGAAAACCGCATCTATTATGCGCTGGCGGCCATCAAGGGTGTCGGCGAATCGGCGGTGGAACACATTGTCGAAGTGCGTGGCGACCAGCCCTTTGCCGGCATCGAGGATTTCTGCCTGCGCATCGATCCGAAGCAAATCAACCGCCGTGTTCTCGAAAGCCTGATCTCCGCTGGCGCCTTCGATTGCTTCGACATCGACCGCGCACAGTTGATCGGCGGGCTGGACCGGATCATGGGCTATGCCCAGGTGGCGCAGGAAAACAAGCGCAGCGGTCAGCACGACATGTTCGGAAGTGCTGCGTCCGGGCCGGAGAAAATCACCTTTCCATCCTATACGCCATGGCTAGCTTCGGAGCGCTTGCTGCGCGAGTTCCAGGTGCTCGGCTTCTATCTGACGGCCCATCCGCTCGATACCTACAAGACCGTGCTCGACAAGATGCGCGTGCAGAACTTTGCCGATTTTTCCGCTGCGGTGAAGCAGGGGGCCGGCAACGGTCGCCTCGCCGGCACGGTCATCTCGAAGCAGGAACGCAAGACGCGCACCGGCAACAAGATGGGCATCTTCGTGTTCTCCGATGCCTCGGGTCAGTTCGAAACGGTGCTTTTTTCGGAAACACTCAACCAGTACCGCGATGTCCTCGAAGTCGGAAAATCCTTCGTCATCACCGCGCAGGCGGATGAGCGACCCGAAGGCATCAGCCTGCGCCTGCAGACGGCACAGTCGTTGGAGGAGAAGTCGCTGCAGATGCAGAAGGCGCTGCGCGTCTATGTTCGCGATTCCGGGCCGCTGAAAGCGGTAGCGGCCCATCTGAATACCAAGGGAGATGGCCTCGTCTCCTTCATCGTGATCAAGGATGAGGGCTCGCGCGAGGTCGAGGTGGCGCTGCCGGAGAAATACCGCATCACGCCCGAGATTGCCGCCGCATTGCGCACGGCGCCCGGCGTTATCGATGTCGAGCTGGTCTAAAGCGCGTCGTGATCTTTCAGGATCGCTCGCCGCGCCTTAGTACCTGATGCTCAGCCTTTTTTGCCGAGCGCGCCATTGTTGGTGATGGTGATGAAATCGGTCTCGTTGCCGGTTTCCGGTCCTATGCCCGTGTCGGAGATCGTCAGCGACGAGCCCTGCGTCAGCAGGTCCTCGATGCGATGGCGTGCCTCATCGGGAATGCTGATACGGCCGAGCGCCTGTCCGGCGGCATCGAGCGATTGCGACTGGGCGTCGCTCGTAATCCCCAACCGCTTCTTGGTCTGCTTGCTGAGATCTTCTTCCAGCGTCATGCCGAACCAGTCAGCCTTGCCGCTGATACGGTCGATCGCATTGGCGGTGAAGAAATGCACGCCCAGCGCTTCCTCCGGCTCGGCGATATTAGCCGGCGCCTCGAAGAGCGGCTTAAAATTCTGGCGGACCATGATTGCGCCGTTCGGCGGTTCGCCCTTGCCGGCGGTGGCATAGACCGCTTTCATCAGGGCCGGGCTGACAAGTCCGCCCACCGTCTTGATATCATGCGTCTTCTTGAAATCTTCGATTGCCTGCACCGTCGCCGGACCGAGCATGCCGTCCGGCGTGCCGGCCATGAAGCCCATGCCGTTCAACAGACCCTGAAGATCGCGGACATTCTCGCGCAATCCCCGCCGGGTGATCAGAATGCTGAGTGGCGCCTGCTCCGCGGGTGGCTCAACAACCGCCTGCGCCTTCGGAATCGGGATCGAGGTGACATCGTTCGTCGCGACCTGCAGCGGTTGCGCCTGCGGCAGGAAGCTTGCCGTCATCGGGCGCAATTCCATGCCGGAAAATAGAGCGGGGGGAGGTGCCGCCTGCGGTTGGAACAGCATGGAGTTCTGAAAGGGCTGAGGCACCAGCGGCTGGTCGGCGATGACGACGTGTACGCCGCGCTCCGTCATCTGGTAAAGCGCCTTGGCAAATGCCTTGGGCATGCGCACGCAGCCATGAGACGCCGGATAATTCGGAACCGAGTTGGATTCATGCAGTGCGATGCCCGACCAGGTCAGCCGCTGCATGAAGGGCATTGGCGCGGCCGAATAGAGATTGGACTCGTGATAGACCTTCTTCTCCAGGATTGAGAAGATGCCGCTCGGCGTCGTGTGCCCACGCTTGCCGGTCGAAACCTTCGAGGTCGCCACCACCTGGTCGCCATCATAGACGGCAAGCGATTGCCTGTCCTTCGACACCACGATCTGCAGGGTGCGGGCCTCCGATGCGGCAAGGCTAGGATGGGAAAGGGCAGTAGCTGAAAGCAGCCCAAGCCCAAGCAGGAAAAACGGCTTCATGGACACAACCAAAACGCAATACTCGTAACGGCGAAGGTTAGACTTCGAAGTTTAAGGAAGACTTGCCGAAAGTGAATGCTTCTATCAGCGCGTCGGAAATCAATGCTTCCGGATGCGAGAGGCAGTGGCAGAAATACAAAAGCAGGGTGGTGAACCCTGCTTTTGCGGTAACCTATCGATAGAGAATGGAGGTATCAGCGTACGCTGGACGCCACCCAGTTATGCCATTCTTCCGCGCTGCCATGGAAGGCATTGAGGTCGATCCTGCCGTCGACGCCATGCGAGACGCCGGAGCCGGAATATTGCCAGAACAGCCAGTTCCGGCCCGGATAGACCTTGGAAGGATGAGCGGCGACGGAGCGCAACCAGAAGGGATAGTTGAGCAATTCACCGCGCAGATTGTCGCGATAGAAATCCGGAGCGGTATAGACGATGGGGCGCTGGCCGTAATGTCTTTCCAGCTTGTCCATGAAGACCTGCATCTTCGCCAGAACCTGTTCGCGCGATGGCCGCCGCTTGCAGCTGGATTCGCCGTTCCATTCCACGTCGATCACCGGCGGCAGTGCGCCAGCCTCCCGTGGAACGTTGCGGATGAACCAATCGGCCTGCTCGCCGGCGGTCCGGCACCAATAGAAGAAGTGGTAGGCACCATGCTTCAGGCCGGCTTGCTGTGCGGCCCGCCAGTTCTTCTTGAACATCGGATCCAGATGATCGCCGCCATCGGTCGCCTTGATGTAAACGAAATTGGCACCCTGCGTGCGCAGCGTGTTCCAGTCGATGTCACCCTGCCAGCGGGAAACGTCGACGCCGTGTACGGCCAGCTTCCTTGGCGAAGTCGTGCCGAAGTTGATTGGCTTGGCATCGCGGAACTGGTGGGAATAGATCTGCATCGGCTGCTGCCGCATGGCGCGGGGCATCGGGTTTGCCGGCGAAAGCATGGCGAGCGGCCGTTGTAGCGGCATGGGAACGTCATCTCGACCCTGGTCGGATGGCAGGAATCCCTCTGGCCGGGGATCGGCAGGCAGCGAGGTCGCCAGCGCCTGCTGCCGCTCGACGCGCGAGACGGTTTCTCCGATTTCGACCGTCGGCACCGGGGTGCCGCTCTTTGCTATGGAGCTGGTCATTTCCTTGGAAGGCGCGCTCGACTGCGCGGCTTCGCGCTCGCCTCTGGCGGCGCAGCCCGATATCGTCAGGCAGGCAAGAAGGATAGTCGATACAGCCGATAGACGCATAGGAACCCGTACGCAAAACACAATCGACAGCCCAACAGAGCTGCCCGGAAGTTACAGAGATCGAGTCCTAATAGAAATTTACCAAGAAAGATTGAATCCGAGCTATTCCCGACGAAGAATCGCACACGCGAGGCAATTATTTGTCATGGCCACAATATCACCGATCGGTGACTATTTGGCAAGCCATTGTTATTTATCGCGTTTTCCGCCGAAGGTGTAACCGGTCTCGACAGTCTTGTTGCCGAATTTTTCTCGAAGCTTGTCCATGGCCGCCTCGGCTGCGGCGCGGCGTGTAGCCTGCTGGTCGATCAAATCGGGAGGATCGGCGCGTCCGGCATCGCCGAGATCGGTGACGCCGATGCCGATGAGACGGAACTTCGTGCCGTCTGTCTCCGGCTCGAGCAGGCGCAAGCCGGTGCGGAAGATTCGGTCGGCGAGCTGCGTCGGGTCTTCGAGGCGGCGGTTGCGAGTCCGGCTCTTGAAGTCTGATGTTTTCAGCTTCAGCACGAGGGTCTGGCCGGCGATACCGCTGCGCTTCAGACGGCGCGAAACCTTCTCCGACAGATCGCGCAGGATCGGTACGAGATCATCGTAGCGGGATATGTCTTCGAAGAAGGTGGTTTCGGCCGACACGCTTTTCGCGGCTTCGTTCGGATGGACCGTGCGGTCATCGATGCCGCGCGACAGGCGGGAAAGCCGCTGGCCGATGACGCCGTAGCGTCGCATGAGGTCGCTTTCGTCCATGCCCTGCAATTGGCCGATGGTGCGAATGCCGTCGCTTTCCAGCGTCGCCGCGAAGGCCTTGCCGACGCCCCAGATGGTTGTCACCGGGCGGGGCTCCAGAAACGAAACGGCCTCCTCACGGCCGATGACGGAGAAGCCGCGGGGCTTCTGCAGATCAGAGGCGACCTTGGCGAGGAACTTACAGTAGGAGAGGCCGATGGAGATGGTGATGCCGATCTCCTGCTCCACGCGCCGCGCGAATTTCGCCAGGATACGGGCCGGCGGATCATGATGAAGCCGCTGCGTGCCGTCGAGTTCCAGAAAGGCCTCGTCGATCGAAAGCGGCTGCACCAAGGGCGTCAGATCCTGCATCATGGTGCGGATCTCCCGGCCGACCCGCACGTACTTCTCCATGTTCGGACGGATCACCACCGCCTGCGGACACGCTTCCAAGGCCTTGAACATCGGCATCGCGGAGCGAACGCCGTGAATGCGGGCGATATAGCAGGCGGTGGAGACGACGCCGCGCTTGCCGCCGCCAACGATTAGCGGCTTGTCGGCCAATTCCGGATTGTCCCGTTTTTCGATCGAGGCATAGAAGGCGTCGCAATCGATATGTGCCAGCGTCAGCCCATAGAGCTCGCGGTGATAGACGAGGCGAGGGCTGCCGCAGGCCCGGCAACGCGTCCGCACGGCCGATTGCTCGCTCAAGCAATCGCGACAGAAACCGGAAACCTTGTCGAGCGTAGGGATCATCGAATGAGAACAAAAATTGAACATCGCCACTTTATGTTTTAAGTTTGCGAGTCTCAAGCGGGAAAACAGGGAGGTGATGGAGTGGAAAATTTACGCGTGCAGCCTCTGACGTGGGATCGCTGGGACGATTTCGAGGTGTTGTTCGGGCCGACCGGCGCCTGCTATGGCTGCTGGTGCACCCATTTCCGCATTCCGACATCGCAGCGCAAGACGATGGACGGAGACGCCAAGAAGCGCTTCATTCAGGACCGCGTCGCGGCGGGACCGCCACCCGGCCTTCTTGGCTATGTCGATGAGCGCCCGGTTGCCTGGGTGCAGGTCGGACCCCGCCTGGAGCTGCCGCAATGGAATTCGCCGAAGACGGTCTCGCACCCGCTCGATCCGGCCGATGCCGAGGATAGCTCGGTCTGGGCGGTGAGCTGTTTCTTCATGAATTCGCGTGATCGCGGCAAGGGATACAGCCATCGCATGCTGTCGGAGGCCATAAATTTCGCCAAGGCTTCAGGTGCGCGTCTGCTGGAGGGCTGTCCGATCGAGCGCACGAAGCAGTCGAAATCCGTGGGCCTCTATGTCGGCTCGCAGCGCATATTCGAGGCGGCGGGATTTTCTGAGGTCGCCAAACGCAAGGACGGGCGCCCCCTGATGCGCTTCGTCCTTTGATATCGGGTCGATGGTTTCAGCCGCCGATGTGAGCCCTCAGCAATGGCGCCGCCTGGCTCCATTCGTTCGCTTCGGGAATGCCTGCCGGCGCTGCCGGCGCCATGCGGTGGACGATGGAATCAGGCTTCAGGTTGATCAGGAGGCAGTCCGGAACATGTTCGCCAACCGAATGCAGATTATGCGCCATGTCGTCGACGAAGACGACCGGCAATGCGCGCCTTGCATGCAGCGATCGGACGATCGGCCCTTTCGGCTGCAGCGATGCAAGCAATGGATAGGCAAGGCCGAGCCGGTCGAGAAGGCGGCGCCGCTGAGCCCAGTATTGCGGCGGCATGGCCGTCAGGAAAACGATATCGGCATCCTTGGAAAAGTCGCCAAGCGTATCGACCACGAGATCAAGGGGCGTCTGCCATTGCTCCTGCGCTTCGAAGAAGGCCTCTATCAGCCGGTGGACGTCCTTTTCCTCCAGCGCCGTTCCGTTGGCCCTGGAGATGATGTTGCCGGTCAGCCGGAAGGATCGCGGCAGGAACTCATGGCCTTCACCGTCGAGGAAGGTCAGGAAAGGTGCGAAGAAATGCAAGACGACATCGTCGACATCACAGACGATCAGCGGCCGATCCTGGAGGCGGATGTGCGATGTATCGAATTCGAGCGGTGCATCCATGATCAATATTCTCCGGAGGCCAGGCCGGGCGGCGAGAAATGCGCCGATGCAGCGGCGACGGCCTCCGGCGGAATGCCGTTGGCTTCGCAAAAGGCCAGCAATGTCGGTTCGTGGTTCATCAGGAAGTCCAGCATGCCCGCGAGAAAAGCGGGCTCGTTGATGGCGTTGCGCACCTGCGCCGGTTCAACTCCGGTCAGGGCCAGAAAGCGGCTGAACATATCCGGTTCGTTCGCCAGCCAGCCGAGTACGGCAATGGCTGTCTCTTGCGGCGCGGCCGCATTCTTCTTCGGGTTCTTGAAGTTACTTTGCATTTTGAAGGGTGAGTTACCTATTTTTCAACCAAATCCCGGTAGTATGCGATTCAAGTATTTGTGGAATCGGTTCCTCGCGACCCTATATTTCGAGAGAATGGATGCAATACCGGATGCAGGGACATCTCTCCATGCCTAAACAGGTAATGATTGTAGAAGACAATGAGCTGAATATGAAGCTCTTTCGCGATCTGATCGAGGCGTCCGGTTATACGACGATCCAGACCCGAAACGGTATGGAAGCGCTTGATCTTGCTCGTAAACACCGCCCAGATCTCATTCTGATGGACATCCAGCTTCCGGAAGTTTCCGGGCTGGAGGTGACAAAATGGCTGAAGGAGGATGATGATCTGCATGTCATCCCCGTCATCGCAGTCACGGCCTTTGCCATGAAGGGCGATGAGGAGCGCATTCGCCAGGGCGGATGCGAAGCCTATGTCTCGAAGCCGATTTCCGTGCCGAAATTCATCGAGACCATTAAAACTTATCTGGGCGACGCCTGAGCGTAGGAAGAACGAATGACCGCCCGCATCCTGGTAGTCGACGATATCCCGGCAAATGTGAAGCTTCTGGAAGCGCGGTTGCTGGCTGAATATTTTGAAGTGCTGACCGCCGAAGATGGTTTGCAGGCGCTCGCCATCTGCGCGCGCGCCCAGGTCGATCTTATCCTCCTCGATATCATGATGCCCGGCATGGATGGCTTCGAGGTGTGCGAGCGCCTGAAGTCCGATCCCCGTACCGCTCATATTCCCGTGGTCATGGTCACCGCGCTCGATCAGCCGACCGACCGGGTGCGTGGCCTGAAGGCCGGCGCGGATGATTTCTTGACCAAGCCGGTCAACGATCTGCAGCTCATTTCCCGCGTCAAGAGCCTACTGCGTCTGAAGACGTTGAGCGATGAATTGTCCATGCGCAACGAAACGGCGCGCAATTTCGGCATCGATGATCTGTTGCGTGCCGGCGATGGCCGCGCCGAAGAAACCGGGCAAGTGCTCCTGGTTGATGGCCGCGCCAACTCGCAGGAACGCATCATCCGCACGCTCAAGCCGATCGCGGAAGTCGTCGCCATGTCCGATCCGCAGGCGGCCCTGTTCGAGGCGGCAGAACGGCCGTTCGAACTGGTCATCGTCAACTCGAATTTTGACGATTACGATCCGCTGCGGCTCTGCTCCCAGCTTCGCTCGCTGGAGCGCACGCGCTTCCTGCCGGTGCTATTGGTGACGGAGCAGGGGGCAGATGACATGATCGTCCGTGCCCTCGATCTCGGCGTCAATGATTATATCGTTCGGCCGGTCGATCCAAACGAGCTGGTGGCCCGCTGCCTGACGCAGATACGCCGGAAGCGCTATAATGATCGCCTCCGCGCCAGCGTACAGCAGACCATCGAGCTTGCCGTCACCGACGCGCTCACCGGTTTGAACAACAGGCGGTACCTGGACAATCACCTGAAGATCCTTTTCGATCGGTCGTTGGCCCGGGCCCGTCCGCTCTCCGTTCTGATCGCCGATATCGATCGCTTCAAACTAGTCAACGATACCTACGGTCACGATGCCGGCGACGAAGTGCTCAAGGAGTTCGCTTCCCGTATCCGCTCGACGGTGCGTGGTGCCGATCTGGCCTGCCGTTATGGCGGCGAGGAATTCGTTGTCGTCATGCCGGATACGACCGCCGACATTGCCGCCGCCGTCGCAGAGCGTCTGCGCGCTGCGGTAGAAAATATGCCAGTCAAGCTGCGGGATGCCGGTGCCACGCTTAACATCACGGCCTCCTTCGGCATCTCGTGCCGTTTGGAGACAATCGAGACACCGGAACAGTTGATGAAGCAGGCCGATCTTGCTCTTTATGAAGCGAAAAGGGCCGGGCGCAACAGGGTTGTCGCTTCGGCCGCCTGACTGAAAATCGGCCATAATAGGGTTGGTTTTCCCATGAATATTGGGGGACTTGCCGGGGTGTTGAGTGAAGATTAATTATTTTTAATCTTCTGATGAGGTCCACTGGAGCACAGATCTTGCTGGACGTTGAGCGTCGTATTTTTACTTCGGAATTGAAAGAGAACCTGCATTTTCTGCGCGTTTTGTGACGAAGTCAGTTCGGTTGTTATATAGTTATGATTTCCTGCCTATTTTCCTCGGAAGACGCAGAAAGGAGACTAGACATCATTTGAAAAGCATTATCGTGCTTGGATATTCTTAGTCGGCTGTATTTAGAGTTTGTCATAAATACGGGAGTTGTTGATTTTTTCTTGGAGAATATTCAATTTTGATTTGTTAATTCTACGGGAGATTTCTGTCAGTGGTGACGTGAATTTTAACCATCCCAGCAGACGGGTATTTTTCATCATTAAGAATTTGTTGATTTTCTTTTGATTTCGCGCGAATTTAGTCCCGTACAGAGACAGCCCATAAGGGTTTCCAGATACCCCATGATGCTCAGGTCCGCCGCATCTCCTGGGTCGTGGGGTCGGTCGGCTGGCAGGCAAATTACAACGGTTCCTCGTGCCGTTTTGCAGGCTAGCCGGCCCCCGAATTCAGAACGCCGCTCTTCGATTTTCGAAGGCGGCGTTTTTCTTTTGGAGGCGCTGAGCTGTGTTTTCAGCTCATTCCGAGCTGTGGAACCGGATCGGATTTTACGGACACGAAGCCCTGAAAACGAAAAAAAGCGCAAGCCCGGAGGCTGCGCCTTTTGTAACCTGAAGTTTAGGAAACTTACTTGATCTTCGTTTCCTTGAACTCGACATGCTTCTTAGCAACCGGGTCGTACTTCGTCTTCGTCATCTTGTCCGTCATCGTACGGCTGTTCTTCGTCGTGACGTAGAAGAAACCAGTGTCGGCCGTCGACAGCAGCTTGATCTTGATTGTGGTAGCCTTGGCCATAGTCGTCCTGCCTTTAATAAAAATGAACGCCGTGGACGGCCAGTGCGGTGGTCCACGGCGAATTCTGGCGCGAAAATACAAATCGCGCCCGAAAAGTCAACCTCTGTTGCCCATGAAAAGCAGTCGTATCCCCGAAAGCAGGACATAAAGGCCGAAGAAAAAGGCTACAGCCCAGGCAAAGCCGCTGGGATTGACCAAATCCATCGCGGTACCGATCGTCGGCGGCCCGAGAACCATGCCGATCGCATAGCAGAAAACGAAGGCCGCATTGGCGGCCACAAGGTCTGCGCCGGTCAGCCGCGTACCCAGGTGGCTGAGGCCGACAGTGTACATGCCGGAAACGCAGCCGCCCCAGAAGAGCAGGATGACGGCGAGGATAATCCAGTTCGATGACAGGGATGGCAGCAACAGCGCGCCAACCAGGCCGATGGTGGCCATGATCGACAGCAATGGCCGCTTGTCGCGCATGCGGTCGGCCAGCAGCCCGAGCGGGATCTGAAACACGAAATTGCCGATGCCCATGACGGTCAGCAGCAATGCCGCCTGCGATTCGTTGAAGCCCAGGCGGGTGGCATAGCTGGTAAACAGCGACCCGCCGCCAACGGTCACGGCGCCGAACACGAACACGGCCGCAGTGGCCGTCGGCACCAGGAAGATATAGCGGACGAAATGCAGCTCGGGCTTCTCGTCGACCACGGGACTTTCGTTACGGGCGATGAAGATCGGGATCGCCGCCGCCAGAATGATGCAGGCGCCAATCAGAAACGGCATGAGGCCCTCGCTGCCGACAAGCGAGAAGAGCAGGGGGCCGGCCGCAAAGCCAAGCGAGAAGACCGTGGAATAGAGGCCGAGTACGAAACCACGCTTGGACGGTGGCGAAGCCGCATTGATCCAGAATTCCGATAGAATGAAGAGGGTGGTCGTCGAGCCGTGGAACAGGATGCGCAGCGGGAACCACAGAAGCAGGTTTTCTGCATAATAGAAGCCCAGCGAGCTCAGCGCGGACAGTATCACGGCCCAGATCATCGTCTGTACGACGCCGAAGCGATGCGCGAGCTTGGTGGTGATGATAGCCGCGAGCATGGCCGCTATGCCCATCATCGCCGTGTTGAGGCCGATCAGGCTTGAGGAGACGCCGCGCTTCTCCAGAATTATGCTGAGAAGCGGCAGGCCCAGGCCAATGGCAATGCCCACGGCGGATACGGACGCGATGGCGGCGACGAGCGAAGGCCAGTGAATTTCTTCGACATGGCCAGCCTTGCCGTTCGTCGGTTCAAGCATAAACTGGTTCCTGGAGCATGAGGCAGGCGAATCGATCACGATACGCAACATAGAAAGGCACGGCTCGGCCAAATTCAGGTGACGGGTCGGCTTTCATGAGATCGGTCATATCCCCCAGAATGATCCTTTCGATGCCCGGCATGTTCAGACAAGAAAAGCCGCTCGTGTCAAGCCGTTGCCGCCGAAGCAGTGTGTGCGAATCACGAATATCCGGGAAATCGATCATGGTTCCCGCTGGGGGAGAGCGATAATGCGAAACAACCGCGGTCTCCCGAGCAGACCGATGTGACAGGCTTGCGGGCATGGTCACGACCGCCCGTTTCCCTGATCCCATTCGTCCGGGCTGTCATCGTGGCCGCCGAAACCATGCATGCGCAGCGCCCATTGCAGGCCGATCACGCCACCTTTGATGGGCTGTATGATCGCAAGGGCCGCTATGACCGTGATCGGCGCCCAGATGGCGAGATGGACCCACATGGGCAGATTGAAGGCCATGTCCGTCATCATGTAGCCGCCGACGATGATGTGGCCGAGAACGAAGATCACCAGGTAAGGCGGTAGATCATCGGCTCGTTGATGGAAGATCTCCTCGCCGCAAACAGCACAATTGTCGACTGGCTTCAGGAAGGCGCGAAAGAGCTTGCCCGTCCCGCAGCGCGGGCAGCGGTTGAGGATGCCGCGGGAAATCGATCGGGCGACCGGGCGCTCGCTTTCGTCGGTGCCGCCGTAGCGGATGGGGGAATCGGATGGGCTGCCCGTCATGAATGCTCTTCCTTACTGCCGGCAGCCATCGTTTACCGGCGGCCGCGCGGTGGTCTCGTGCCCGGCGTCTTGCGTGCCTGGCTTTGATTGCGACGGGTCGCCTTGTGGAAAGAGCGTACCGCCGTCGGCAACGACCGTCCGTCACTCAGCATCTCGAAGCGCAGGGCGCCTGCAAGCGGTACGGCTTCCACCAGCCGCACGGTCACCTCGTCGCCAAGGCGATAGCCGAGCCCGGTCTTTTCGCCCGTCAGCGCCTGATGCGCCTCATCATAGATGAAGTAGTCGGTGCCGAGCGTAGATATAGGGATGAAACCGTCGGCTCCGTAGTCGGGCAGGGTGACAAAAAGTCCCGACTTGGTGACACCGCCGACACGCGCCTCGAATTCCGCGCCGACCTTGCCCGCCAGATGATGGGCGATAAGCCGGTCGACAGTTTCGCGTTCGGCGGCCATGGCGCGGCGCTCGAAGGTTGAGATCTCGGCGGCGATGTCATCGAGCACCGCTTCCTCATCCGGCGTGATGCCGCCTTCACCGAAGCCGAGCGAGCCGACGAGAGCCCGATGCACGATCAGATCCGCGTAGCGGCGGATCGGCGAGGTGAAATGGGCGTACTTCATCAGGTTCAGGCCGAAGTGCCCGATATTGTCGGGGCTGTAGATTGCCTGGCTCTGTGAGCGCAGCACCATCTCGTTGACCATGGTTTGATGCGGCGTACCCTCGGCCTTCGCCAGAATGCCGTTGAAGCTGTTGGCCCGGACATTGCCGCCCTTGGCGAGCGTTATGTCGAGGGTCTTGAGGAATTCGCGCAGCACTTCCTGCTTGGCGAGCGTCGGGCCGTCATGGATGCGGTAGATCAGTACCTGCTTCCTCTTTTCCAGCGTCTCGGCGGCGGCGACGTTCGCCTGGATCATCATTTCTTCGATCAGCTTGTGTGCATCGAGGCGCGGCGGCACGAAGACGCGGTCGACTGTGCCATCCTCCTTCAAAAGGATCTTGCGCTCGGGCATGTCGAGTTCCAGCGGCTGACGCCGCTCGCGGCCCTTCTTCATGATCTCATAGGCATGCCACAGCGGCTTCAGAATCGGCTCCAGCATCGGCCCGGTCTTGTCGTCGGGCTGGCCGTCGATGGCCGCCTGCGCCTGCTGATAGGAAAGCTTGGCGGCACTCTTCATCATGATGCGATGGAAGGTGTGGCCTGCCTTGCGGCCTTCCTTGGAAAAGATCATCCGGACGGCGAGGGCAGGGCGATCGACACCCTCCTTCAGCGAGCAAAGATCGTTGGAGATGCGCTCAGGCAGCATCGGGACGACCCGGTCGGGGAAATAGACGGAGTTGCCGCGCTTTAGCGCCTCGCGGTCGAGCGGCGAATGGGGGCGCACGTACCAGGAGACGTCAGCAATGGCGACAGTGACAACAACGCCGTCGGGATTGTCGGGCGACGGGTCCAGCTCGGCATAGACGGCATCGTCATGGTCCTTGGCGTCGGCCGGATCGATGGTGATCAGCGGCAGGCTGCGCCAGTCCTCGCGATGCGACATCGTCGCGGGCTTGGCCGCATCGGCTTCGGCGATCACGGCGGCCGGGAAGACATGCGGAATGCCATGGGCATGAATGGCGATCATCGAGATCGCCTTTTCGGAAGCGACGGAGCCGACGACCGAGAGAACCTTGGCGCGCGGCAGGCCGAAACGGCCAAGACGGGCGACTTCGACCTCGACGAGATCGCCATCCTTGGCGTCGCCGGTATAGTCCGGATCGATCACCATTTCTTCGCCGCGCCGCTCGATCGGCATCAGCCGACCGCCGCCGCCCGGCGTCTCGCGGAAGACGCCCATGCTGGCGCCCTTGCGCTTGTCGATAACCTTGATGATGCGTGCCGTATAGGCCGGACCGCCACGATCCACCGCGGCAAATATCTTTGCGAGGACGCGGTCGCCCATGCCGGCGACCGGCGCCTTGCCCTTGCCATTGCGGCCGGCTGGTGAGGAGGACTGCTTGATCATCACGGCCGGTGCCACGCCGTTCTCATCCGCCCAATCGGCCGGGCGGCCGATCAATCCGCCATCCTTGTCGCGGGTCGTGATATCGAGAACGGTGATCGGCGGCAGCGCACCCGGGCGGATGAGCGACTTGCGGCTCTTCTGCACCATCCCGTCTTCTTCGAGCTCTCGCAGCAGGCTCTTCAGCGCAATGCGGCTCTCGCCCTTCAGGCCGAAGGCCTTTGCAAGTTCACGCTTGGAAGCCTGCTCGGGATGTTCTGCGATGAAGCGAAGAATGACTTCGCGCGGCGGCAGGGTGCCGTGCACGATCGCCATCATCGGCTCGGCGTCGCCGCTGGCCTTACCGGCGCGGCCGGGCTTGCCGGAACGACGTTCCGACGATGGATTCCTGCCGCGCGGTTCTCTGCTCACTCTGCACTCTTCTTTTTCGTTGCCGTCTTGGCCGCGGGCTTCTTTGCAGCAGCCTTCGGCTTGGCGGTCGTCTTGGTCGCTTTGGCACCGGCGGCCGCAGTCTTAGCCTTGGCGGGCGCCTTTTTCGCCGTTGTGCCGCTCTTACCGGCTTTCGCAACGATCAAGGCCAGGGCTTCCTCGACGGTGATCGCCTGCGGGTCGGCGCCCTTCGGCAGGGTGGCGTTGACTTTGGCCCAATTGACATAGGGGCCGTATTTCCCGTCACGAACGGTGATCGAGCCGCCGCCATCCGGATGCGCGCCAAGATCCTTCAATGCTGCCGGCGTACCGCCACGAGCCCCGCCACCCTTGCTCTGCTTTTCGGCAAGCACGGTAACAGCCCGGTTCAGGCCGACAGTGAACACATCTTCGACAGTCTCGAGGTTGGCATAGCTGCCGTCATGCAGCAGGAAAGGACCGTAGCGTCCGATGCCGGACGAGATCATCTTGCCGCTTTCCGGATGCTTGCCGATATCGCGGGGCAGCGAGATCAACGCCATCGCCTTCTCGTAGTCGATATCCTCAGGCTTCCAGCCCTTCGGCAGCGACGAGCGCTTGGCCTCTTTGCCATCGCCACGCTGGATATAAGGTCCGAATCGGCCCGAACGCAGGGTCAGCTCTTCGCCGGTAACCGGATCCTGGCCGAGTGCCTTCGGTTCATTCAGCCCTGTGGATTCTGCTTCCGCACCGCCTTCCGAAGAGAGCTGGCGCGTATAGTTGCATTCCGGATAGTTTGAGCAGCCGACGAAGGCGCCGTATTTGCCGAGCTTCAGCGACAGGTTGCCCGTGCCGCAGACCTGGCAGATGCGTGGATCGCTGCCGTCTTCGCGCTTCGGGAAGACCAGCGGCGCCAGCGCCTCGTTCAGCGCGTCGAGCACATTGGTGACGCGCAGTTCCTTGGTATCCTCGATCTGGGCGAAGAAATCGCGCCAGAAATCGCGCAGAACGTCCTTCCAGTTCAGCTCGCCGGCGGAAATGCGGTCGAGCTTTTCTTCGAGATCGGCGGTGAAGTCGTATTCGACGTATTTGGTGAAGAAGCTTTCCAGGAAAGCGGTCACCAGCCGGCCCTTGGCTTGCGGCACCAGCTTGCGCTTGTCGATCGTGACATAGTCGCGGTCGCGCAGCGTCGCCAGCGTCGCCGCATAGGTCGACGGGCGGCCGATGCCGAGCTCTTCCATCTTCTTGATCAGCGATGCCTCGGAATAGCGCGGCGGCGGTTCGGTGAAGTGCTGGGTCGAATTGATCTTCTGCTTGGCGAGGTTTTCGCGGGCATTGATCTCCGGCAGACGGCCATCTTCGTCGTCGGCATCGTCGCTTTGCTCGCCGTCTTCCTTCTGGTCGGTATAGGCGGCGATGAAGCCGTCAAAGCGGATCACCGAGCCGACGGCACGCAGCCCAGCCTTCTCGCCAGCCTTATCAGCCAGAATCTCGACGGTGGTGCGTTCGATCTCTGCCGAGGCCATCTGGCTGGCAATGCCGCGCTTCCAGATCAGGTCATACAATCTCAGCTGGTCTGCATCGAGGTATTTGCGGACGTGGTCGGGTGTGCGATCGAAGCCGGTCGGGCGGATCGCTTCGTGTGCTTCCTGGGCGTTCTTCGCCTTGGTCGAATAGAAGCGTGCCTTTTCAGGCAGGTAGCGGTTGCCGAATTGATCGGCGATTGCGACGCGAGCCGCATCGATCGCTTCCGGCGCCATCTGCACGCCGTCGGTACGCATATAGGTGATGAGACCGACCGTCTCGCCACCGATGTCGACGCCTTCATAAAGCTTCTGCGCTACCTGCATGGTGCGCGAAGCGGAGAAGCCGAGCTTGGAGGAGGCGGCCTGCTGCAAGGTGGAGGTGGTGAAAGGCGGGCTCGGATTGCGCCTGACCGGCTTTGCCTCGACGCTTTCGACGACATAGGAGGCACCTTCCAGCAATGCCTTCAGCTTGCCGGCCTCTTCGCCGTTGCCGATTGCGCGCGGCTGCAGGCGCTTGCCGCCGGCGGAGACGAGACGAGCTTCGAATTCGTCGCCGCGCGGCGTCTTCAGGATTGCCGAAAGGTTCCAGTATTCTTCCGAAATGAAGCGCTCGATCTCGGATTCACGGTCGCAGACGAGGCGAAGCGCGACGGACTGAACACGGCCGGCCGAGCGGGCGCCAGGCAGCTTGCGCCACAGCACCGGCGACAGATTGAAGCCGACGAGATAATCGAGAGCACGGCGGGCGAGGKAGGCATCGACCAGCGGCACGTCAATGTCGCGCGGGTCGGCCATCGCGTCGAGCACGGCCTTCTTGGTGATCGCGTTGAAGACGACGCGCTTGACGGGCTTGCCGTTGATGACACGCTTCTTGTTGAGCAGATCGAGCACATGCCAGGAAATCGCTTCACCTTCGCGATCCGGGTCGGTCGCGAGAAACAGGGCGTCGGAGGATTTCACCGCATCGGCGATGTCCTTCATGCGCTTTTGCGAAGCGCCATCGACTTCCCAGAGCATTTCGAAATCCTGGTCCGGCAGTACCGAACCGTCTTTGGCGGGCAGGTCACGCACATGGCCGAAGGAGGCAAGAACCTTATATCCGGGTCCCAGATATTTGTTGATTGTCTTAGCCTTGGCAGGCGATTCCACCACTACAACGTTCATCATTAAGTCTCTGAATACGAGGTCGTGCCGAAACAAGGCACTGGAGAAGCCGGGCTTTTCCGTCTTCCCGGCCTTCCGACATGGACAGGGAATTCGTCGCGGTCAAGAGGCGAAGTCGATTTTTGCCATCGACGCGGCGATGCGAAGCTTAGAATTGGTATGCGTGTCACAGTTTTCAATCCAGCATGGAGATCGACACCAGCCCGCCGGGGTGGCGATGCAGCCGTCCGGCCATGTCCAGCTCGAGAAGGACAGAGTGAACAGCGGATACCGGTAGGCCGGTATGCCTGACGATATCGTCGATCTCGACCGGTGTCGGCCCGAGTGCGTCGACGATGTAGTCACGCTCGGCATCGTCGGGCGGCACGGAGAGCGGCTTGCTCCGTTCGATCGGAGCTTCGACAGGGCGCGGGCGGAAGAGATCCGGCTCGGCCAGCGGCCGCAAGGCGTCGACGATATCGCCCGGGGTGGTCACGATCATCGCGCCGTCCTTCAACAGACCGTTGGTGCCCTCGCAACGGGGATCGAGCGGCGAACCCGGAACGGCAAAGACCAGCCGGCCAAATTCGCCGGCAAGACGCGCGGTGATCAGCGAGCCTGAACGGGTCGCGGCCTCGACGATGACGACACCGAGCGAAATGCCCGATATCAGCCGGTTACGGCGCGGGAAGTCGCGTGCCCGCGGCTCCCATCCGAACGGCATCTCGCTGACGGCAAGCCCGTTTCCATTCCATATGTCGTTGAGAAGGCCAATATTCTCCGGCGGGTAGGGCTGATCAAGACCGCCGGCCATTGCGGCGACGGTCCCCGTTTCGAGGCTGGCGCGATGGGCGGCGGTATCGATGCCACGCGCAAGCCCGGAGACGACGGCATAACCGGCCTCGCCGCAGGTTCGGGCAATCATCGCGGTGAACTTCGCCCCGCTGATCGAGGCATTGCGCGAGCCGACGATACCGATGGCCGGGCGGGTTGCTGTCGGTACATTGCCCTTGACCGTCAGAAGAGGCGGCGCCCCATCGATCTCCCGTAGCGCCGACGGATAATCCGGCTCGCCGATACCCACGAAGCGTGCACCGAAGCGATGCACCGCCTCTAGTTCCCGCAGAGCGTCGCGCTCGTCGGCAATGCGGATCGCTCGCGTCGAGCCGCCGCGCTGCGAAAGTTCCGGCAGCATCGCAAGTGCTGCTTCTGCCGAGCCATAGTGATTGATGAGGTCGCGAAAGGTGGATGGTCCGACATTGTCGGAGCGGATCAGCCTGAGCCAGGCAATCCTTTGTTTTTCGGTCAGCGCAACTCCGGTCCGTCTTGCGCTGCCTGCGTCCATTATCCCTTTGCTCCGATCTTGCCTTCCGTTCCGGCGGTCAACCGGGCGATGTTGGCCCTGTGCTTGTACCAGGAGATGACGGTCATCAGCGCCATGACGGCGGCAATCTTGTCGACGCCCAATATCCACAATACAACCGGGATGACAAGGGTTGCAACCAATGCGGAGAGCGAGGAATAACGGGTCGTGAAGGCAATGACCAGCCAGATGATGGCGAAAATCAAGGCCATCAGCGGCGCCAGGCCGAGGAGGATGCCGAGATAGGTCGCGACGCCCTTGCCGCCCTTGAAGCCGATCCAGACCGGGAAGATGTGGCCGATGAAGGCCGCGAAGCCGGCAAGCACACCGGCATCCTCACCAAAGAAATGGGCTGTTATCAGAACGGCGGCTGTGCCCTTGAAGGCATCGAGCAGCAGTGTCGCGGCCGCAAGCCACTTGTTACCCGTGCGAAGGACGTTTGTCGCGCCGATATTGCCCGAGCCGATATTGCGGACGTCGCCAAGTCCGGCCATGCGCGTCAGCAACAGGCCGAAGGGGATGGAGCCGAGCAGGTAGCCGATGACGATGGCTGCCAGCAATGTCTGCGGGGTGAGCTGCCAAGTCCAGAAATCCGCCATCACGTCTTATTCTCCGTAAACCCGGGCTTGCCCTAGAGGCTGTGAATCAGCTTGCCGGCGACATAGGTCGCGACTGCCCGGCCGCTCATTCTCGCATCTTCGAAAGGTGTATTTTTCGAGCGCGACAAAAGCATGTCTTTTGCGACAAGCCAAGGCTCGTCGAGATCGATAAGAGCGATATCTGCCTTGGCACCTGGCTTCAGCGTACCGGCATCGAGACCGAAAATCTGGGCCGGCCGCGTCGACAGCGCATCGATGAGCCGCATCAGGCTGACCTGGCCGCTATGATAAAGCCGAAGGGCGGCGGCAAGCAGCGTTTCCAGCCCGACGGCGCCGTCTTCAGCTTCGCCGAAGGGTAGGCGCTTGGTATCCACATCCTGCGGGTCGTGCGAGGAGACGATGATGTCGATCGTGCCGTCTGCCAATGCCTCGATCATACCCGTGCGGTCGTCCTCGGAGCGAAGCGGCGGGKAGACTTTWAAGAAGGKCCGGTATTCGCCGATGTCGTTCTCGTTCAGCGCGAGGTTGTTGATCGAGATGCCGCAGGTGACCTTGGCGCCGCGCGAGCGGGCGAGGCGAATGGCCTCGGCCGATTCAGGCACGGAGATCATGGCTGCGTGGTAGTGGCTGCGGGTCAGTGCGGCGATACGCAGATCGCGCTCCAGCGGGATAAGCTCGGCTTCCTTAGGGATGCCCGATAGCCCGAGCCAGCTCGCCAGCAATCCTTCATGCATGACGCCGTTGGCGCCGAGATATTTGTCGCGGGTCTCGCAGGAAATGACCGCGCCAAATTCGCGGGCATAGGTCATCAACCGCCGCAGGACCTGCGTGTCATAGACGGCGGAATGCGCATCGGTGAAGGCGACGGCCCCAGCTGCCCGAAGCAAGCCTATTTCCGTCATCTCTTCACCGGCGAGACCCTTGGTGAGTGCTGCTGCCGGATAGACATTGACGACCGCCGTATCCCGCGCCGTCTTCTTGACGAATTCGACCAGGGCGATGTCGTCGATGACGGGATGGGTATCCGGCATCATGATAAAGGAGGTAACGCCGCCGGCCGCTGCCGCACGGCTTGCTGACGCGATCGTTTCGCGATGCTCGCCGCCGGGCTCGCCGACATGGACGCGGGCATCGACCAGGCCCGGCACGGCGACAAGGCCGGTGCAATCCCGCACCGTCGCGCCCTTGGGTGTCGCATGGCCTTTCAGGCCCTTGCCGGCGAAAATGATGATGCCATCCTCGACGACAATCGCGCCGACCTCATCGAGATTGCGGGAGGGGTCGATGATGCGGACATTCTGCAGGACGATCGAGTTGCTCATGCGCCTGCTCCCTCGCTGCGAGGCCCCTGGTTCTGGGAGATGAGCAGCGTCTCCATGACCGCCATGCGCACGGCGACGCCCATCTCCACCTGTTCGGCAATGACGCTCTGTGGACCGTCGGCGACTTCGGAGGCGATCTCGACCCCGCGGTTCATCGGGCCTGGATGCATGACAAGCGCATCCTCCTTGGCGGCTTTCAGCGTTTCCGCGTCGAGCCCGTAGAAATGATAGTATTCACGCACCGACGGCACGAAGGCGCCGGACATGCGCTCTCGTTGCAACCGCAGCATCATGACAACATCGGCGTCCTTCAGGCCTTCCTTCATCGAATGGAAGACTTCGGCGCCCATGTCGGCAATGCCGGTGGGCAGAAGCGTGGCAGGAGCGACGACGCGGACGCGGGCGCCCATGGCGTTCAGAAGCAGGATGTTTGAGCGGGCGACGCGCGAATGCAGCACATCACCGCAGATGGCGACGATGATGCGCGAAAGCTTGCCCTTGGCGCGGCGGATCGTCAGCGCGTCGAGCAGCGCCTGCGTCGGATGTTCGTGCTGGCCGTCGCCTGCGTTCACGACCGAGCAGGAGACCTTCTGTGCCAGCAGCGCGGCAGCGCCTGCGCTCGAATGGCGAATGACCAATACGTCCGGCCGCATGGCGTTCAGCGTCATCGCCGTATCGATGAGCGTTTCGCCTTTTTTCACCGAGGAATTGCCGACCGACATGTTCATCACATCGGCGCCAAGCCGTTTGCCGGCCAGCTCGAAGGAGGATTGCGTGCGGGTCGAGGCTTCGAAGAAGAGGTTGATTTGCGTGAGACCGCGAAGCGTCGACGTCTTCTTCTCACGCTGGCGGCTTATCTTGACGGCTTCGTCGGCCTTGTCGAGAAGATAGGTAATATCCTGCTCGGTAAGACCCTTGATGCCGATGAGGTGGCGGTGGGGAAAGAAGACCATGGACCTGCCCTCTGAATGTCGTCAGGGGGTCTATAGAGAGGGAGCGCCAAAGGGGCAAGCGCGCGTATGCGATGAGCCTGCTTGTTCCCCATGCAATTTCGCCCGAATGCCGTTACAGCAGCTATGCTGTTGGGAGACAAAACTTCCGGTTTCCTTTTGCAACCCTCTTGCTCTAAAAAGCGATTCATGACCCAACAG
>BFBZ01000015.1_pt72 | contig 22095 bp, 18 predicted proteins | sample 1888401 | NCBI WGS metagenome assembly BFBZ01 (sample SAMD00112614, study PRJDB3348) | symbiont metagenome | host: Chara braunii | reverse complement strand
CCTAGCAGGCGGCGCGTTGCTTCGACAAGACTCCGGTGAGGACGACGCGGTTCCGTTGATCCGCCGGACGGATCAGGCGGCGACCGGGGCTGCGGCCTCGTCGAAGGCGGACGACACGTCGCGCATGCTGATGACGCCCGCCAGCGCGAAATCGTCGATCACGGGCAGGTGGCGGATGTGGTGCACGTTCATGAGGTGGCGCACATGCTCGAGCGTGTCGGTCGTGCTGCAGGAGATCAGCCGCTGCGGCGAGATCAGCTGCGAGACCTTCAAGTTGACGCCGGCGGCGCCATGCTCGGCGATGGCGCGGACGACGTCGCGTTCGGTGAACATGCCTGCGGCAGTGTTGCCCTCGGTACGGACGACGTCCTTGACGACGAGGGCGCTCACATTGCCGGCCCGCATCAGCTGCGCCGCGACGCCGACGGTTTCGTTCATTCGCACCGTAATCACGCGCGCTGTCTTGTTGCGCAGGATGTCTCCGACTTTCATGGCAACCCTCCCGTTTGATCTAATGAACGGGTGAAGTCTGGTATACGTTATGCCAGAAGTCAATCGCCGTGATGGATTTTTATGCGAGCGGTCGGSGGATGCGTCAGTCCTGCTGCCAGATCAGCAGGTTGAGAACGGTAAAGCTGCCCTGTGGTGGCATCTGGCATGCGAGCGCAGCCTAAACAAAAAGGAGAGGCGCATGCATGCGCCTCTCTCCCCCTGTCCTGGGATCTGCTCGTCGTGAGAGGCTAGGCCGTCCGTGCATCCTGCGCGGCAGGGGTCGTCGCGGTCGCCTCCTTGCCGAGAATGAAGGCGCGGCGCAGCGGCTTGATGACGAACAGCGCCATCAATGCCGCGGTGGCATTCAGCGCGACACCGATCACGAACACGGCCTGCCAGCCATACTTGGCCGAGACGAGGCTCGCGAGCGGGACCAGCAGCGACGCGGTGCCCTTCGCCGTGTACARCATGCCGTTATTGGTGGTCGCGTATTTGCTGCCGAACGTATCGCCSGAGGTCGCCGGGAACAGGCTGTAGATCTCGCCGAACACGCCGAAATACACCGCCGTCGCGAGCACGAAGACGAGCGGGATGTGCCCGTAGGTCGACAAGGTCAGCAGCATCAGCGCGGCGGTGCCGAAGGCGATGAACATCGTGTGYTCGCGCCCGATATTGTCCGAGACCCAGCCGAACAGCGGACGACCGAAGCCGTCGAAGATYCGATCGAGCGAGATTGCGAAGGTCAGCGCYGCCATCTGGAAGCCGGCGAGAGACACCGGCTCATTGGCGATGCCGAAATCCTTGGCGATCGGYGCGATCTGAGCGGCGGTCATCAGGCCGCCGGACGCGACCATCACGAACACCAGATACATGATCCAGAAGATCGGCGCGCGYAGCACCTGCGGCGGCGTGTAGTCGATCTTGGTCTGYGGCAGATTGAGCTGCTTCTTGCGCGCCGGCGCGGCATGGCTCGGCGGTCGCAGGAACAAGGCGAGGACGAACACGATCAGGCCCTGGCCGATGCCGAAGGTGAAGAACGCGCTCTGATAGCCGCTCGCGGCGATCATGCTGGCAATCGGCACCACGGTCAGCGCGGCGCCCGCGCCGAAGCCGGCGGCGGTCGCACCGGCCGCAAGACCACGGCGATCGGGAAACCATTTCAGCGCATTGCCGACGCAGGTGCCGTACACCGCGCCGGCGCCGATGCCGCCGACAACCGCGGCCGCGTAGAGCAGGGTGAGCGAGTCGGCATAAGAGTTGAGCACCCAGGCCAGCGCGATCATGACGCCGCCGAACATAATGACGATTCGCGGGCCGTATTTGTCGACGAACCAGGCCTCGACCGGCACCAGCCAGGTCTCGGTGACGACGAAGATCGTGAAGGCCAGCTGGATCGCGGTGCGACCCCAATGGTACTTCGCATCGATCGGATCGACGAACAACGTCCAGCCATATTGCAGGTTGGCGATCATCGCCATGCAGACGATGCCCATCGCAAGCTGGATCCACCGGAAGCCGCTGGAGTGCGGCGGGGCGGGCGGTGACGCCTCTGTGCTGGAAACCATGAATCCTCCCAAACCGCGCTCTCTTCGAGGTCGCCGCCGCAGGCAGCGTGCGCCTCATCTGCGCGTCGTGACATTCTGGTATAATATATTCCAGCCTGCAATATGGCGCATGCCAGAGGCTTGGCGATGTTGCCCTGCAACCAAGTCGGGTCAGGCGGCCAAGCAAAGGAAAACGCTCGGCAAAATGCCGAGCGTTCGCTGTATTGAATCGTTCCAGTTTATTTTTCGCTGCAGTGCGAAGGCGGTCAGGACAGCATCGACTTCTCGACCACCACCTTGCGCCAGGGCTTGAGCACCGCGATCGCGAGCAGCGAGGCCAGGATGTTGGCGCCGGCCGCGATCATGAACACCTGGTCCCAACTGCCCGAGGACTGCTGCATGTAGTTGGCGATCGGCACCAGCAGCGCCGCCGTGCCCTTGGCGGTGTAGAGCAGGCCGGCATTGGTGGTCGCGAACTTGGTGCCGAACGTGTCGGTGCAGGTCGAGGGGAACAGCGAGTAGATCTCGCCCCAGGCGAAGAACACGAAGCCCGACAGGATCACGAACCAGATCGGATCGTGGCCCAGCATATACAGTGCCCAGATGCCGATGCCTTCCATGCCGAAGGCGATGAACATCGTGTTCTCGCGGCCGATCATGTCGGAGATCCAGCCGAAGAACGGACGCGTCAAGCCGTTCAGCACGCGGTCGATGGTCGCTGCGAAGGTCACCGCCGTCATGGTCATGCCGATCAGCGTCACCGGAATGTTGTCGACCTTCCAGTCGCCGGCGATCGGCTTGAGATTGGCCGTCACCATCAGGCCGCCGGCGCCCACGATGACGAACATGAAGTACATGAGCCAGAAGATCGGCTGGCGGATCACTTCGGTCGGATTGTAGTTGCGGCGGCTCTGCACCAGATTCGTGTTCTGGGCCACGGCCGGCACCTGGCCTTCCTTCGGCGCGAACAGGAAGAAGGCGAGGATGACGATGATGATGCCCTGGCCGAGGCCGAAATACAGGAAGGTGGTCTGGAAGCCGGAGTCGCGGATCATGGCCTGGATCGGCGCCACGGTCAGCGCCGAGCCGGCGCCGAAGCCGGCGGCGGTGATACCTGCGGCGAGGCCGCGCTTGTCCGGGAACCATTTCAGCGCATTGCCGACGCAGGTGCCGTAGACGCCGCCGGCGCCGATGCCGGCGATGATCATGCCGAGGTAATAGCCGTTGAGCGAGGTGGCGTAGGCGTTGATCATCCAGCCGATGGCGCAGAGCACGCCGCCGACGAGGACGACGATGCGCGGGCCATATTTGTCGACGAACCAGCCCTCGACCGGCACCAGCCAGGTTTCAAACAGCACGAACAGCGTGAAGGCCCACTGGATCGAGGCGCGATCCCACCCGAAAGTCTTGGCGATGTCGGGGACGAAGAAGGTCCAGCCATATTGGTAGTTGGCGATCATCACCATTGCGGCGACGCCGACGACGAGCTGTGTCCAGCGATAGGCGTCGCTTACTCTTGCTGTTGCGGGGGCCCCCGCGTGAGCCAAATCCGTCATGTGTCCTCCCAATGCGCTTTTGCTTTGTCTATGGCGCTGGACCCATCCTTGTATGCCTTATGCCAGCGCTCAAGCGGCTCAAGACCCGTCGCGCCACTATGTCGCATACCGGCGAACCCGCCGAGGTTGAATCGAACGCCTCCGGGAACCAGCAAAGCACAAAAAAATGGCCCCGGTAAATTACCGGAGCCATCAGTCGGGAGGTTACTTARGTCGAACTAATCCGGCACTGCGGGCCGCAGTTGCCGGAACGGGCCATCACAGGCCGAAATAGGGCAGGTCGCCGTTGCGGTTGGCKGCGCGGGCGCTCGTCATCAGCACGCGGTCGAGGGCGGCGAGCAGGCGGCCGAACAGGGAGACGGGCTGGACGAGGGGAAGGGCGACGGTCTTGGCCATGGACTTTCTCCATCAGTGAGGCGGTAGGACGTTCTGACTGAGGAGAATTTACGTATACCAGATGCCAGATACAACGCGTCTTATTGCATGGCGGTATGAGAATTTTGCGCTGCAGCAGCAATGTTACAATTTGAAAATCCAATCGAAAGTGTTCCTCTCATACCGAAAGAGCCGCCCAATGCGCGGATCCCGGCGTGAAAACGGTAACAAGATACTTCAGTAGATTGTCCTGCGCCTGATCGCGCGGTCGAGCCCTGGCGCGGCAGCGGCGCTCGGTCCCCGCTAATGCTTCGGGCGCTCAGTTTGCAGGCGTAGCTGCTCAAGCTGGTGCTCCAACAAGGCTTCCACGGCGGCCCGCCCGGCAAGGTCCTGATCAATCAGGCTGAGATGGAGCTCAGCGCGCTGCGCAACACGCTCCCAGATCTTAGTGACGCGATCGAAGGGGGGGATCGATCCGTCTAAGCATCAGCTCCGATTGGCAATCATCGATGTCTTGCGATGTGAACTCGCTGGAGCCGTCGGCCCAATGGTTCATCGTCAGGACCCAGTAGTCGACCAGGTCGGTGTCGGGCAAAAGCTGGAACCGCCTGCCGCGCGTCGTGTAGTTTTGGACCTTTTCGAGGCGTTCGTGCTTCAACAGAGCTTCCAGCTCGTCTCGCCGGTCAGTCACTATATGAATTCCTTAAAGCATAAAGCCGGTATGAATATGCAGACTGCCTACCTCGCTACCTTATCTGCGACAAAATGTCCACCCTAGATTGTGCTGTTTTGCCGCGCTCTCAGTCTTGCTCAGGGACATCATCAATCCCGGGAGAGCTATGCGAGCCAGTTCGCCTGACCGCAGCGAGCCGCCAACCCTGCATGGCCTTGTTCTGCATGAAACTTGCTGCGCCGGCGGCGACGGGACTAGCCTGAGGGCGAGAGCGGCGAAAGCCGCGGGCGGTCCRAGGAGATTCCCATGGCCATGCGGCGCAGTTGGCGCGCGGGCGCGCAGGACGCCRATCCGGCGGGCGCCTGGGCGGAGGGGCTCGCCAACGCGTTTGTGAGGCTCGATTTCGAAGGGCCGCGCGGGGCGCCTTTTGCCGGTGTGATCGATCAGGCGGATCTGGGCGACCTCAAGCTGTCGCGCGTTCGGGCGAGCGCCCATGGTGTCTGGCGGCGCGCCGAGCACGCGCGCAGCGCCCGAGCCGATCTGGTGTTTGTCAACCTGCAGGTGGCAGGCGTCGGCGTGACGGCCCAGGGCGGGCGCGAACGCAGGACCGCGCCGTTCGATCTGGCCGTCGCCGACACGCTCGCGCCGTTCGCGATCGCCCATCGCGAACCCTTCGAATTGATCTGCGCCGGTCTGCCGCGCGCGCTGGCACCGGCCGAACTGATGGCGCGCGGAGGCGTCGCCCTGTCGCGCACCCCGGCCGCGCGCGAGATCGCCAGATTGCTGCTGGGCTGCGCCGGCCTGGCGCTGAATCCGGYGAGCACGCCCACGGCTGCCGCGGCCGCCGCGCGTTGCTTTCTGGATTTACTCGCGTCCGCCGCCGACAGCCTCGATGAGGCCCCCGTGCGCGGACTGACGGCCGCGCATGTTCGCGACTATATCGGCCAGAACTTCCGCGATGCCACGCTGAGCGCCGCGCGCGCGGCGCGCGCCTTCGGCGTGTCGGAGCGCCACATTCAAAAACTCCTCGCGGGCGGCGGGGCGTCGTTCGGCGAGACGCTGGCCGGACTGCGTCTGGAGGCGGCGGCGCAGGCGCTTGCCGCCGGCGGCGGCTCGGTTGCGCAGATCGCCTATGAGTGTGGCTTCAGCGACCTCTCGACGTTCCACCGCGCCTTCAAGGCGCGGTTCGGCGAGACGCCGGCGGCGTATCGCGCCGCGCGGGTTCGCCTGCCGCCACTGGCCGTTCGCTCCACGCCATAGCCGCCGCGCGCCGGGGCGCTAGCTTGAGCCATTCCCGCTCAAGGAGGCGCCCATGGACTTCTCGCTTTCGCCCGCCCAGGCCGACCTGCGCGCCAAGGCGCGCGCTTTCGCAAAATCGCGGCTGTCGGAGGTGCCGGCGCTGCTGGCGAAGGAGTCGACTCCCGAGACGCGGTTTCGGGCCACCAGGCCGGTCTATGAGGACCTCGTGCGCGAGGGATTTCTGGCCCGGCTCGTGCCGGTGCCGTTCGGCGGCGGCGGAACGGGCGTCGTCGACATGGCCGTGGTGGCGGAGGAGTTTCACGCCGTCGATGTCAACGTCACGCTGACGATGCTCGCCAATCTTTTGGGGCTCACGCCCATCTTCATGGCCGGCACGCCCGAGCAGCACAGGCGTTGGATTGCGCCGTTCACATCGCAGAAGGGCGCGCCGCTCGCCGCGCTGTGCAACAGCGAACCCGGCGGCAGCGCCAATTTCGACGCGCCTGAGGGCACGCGCACGACAGCGGAGCTCGCCGACGGAGAATGGACCATCAATGGCCGCAAGCAATGGGTGTCGGCGGCGACGGGATGGGACGGGCGCGGCGCCGATGTCCTCACGGTGGTCGCGCGCACCCGGACGCCGGACGGCGGCACAGGCCTGACGCTGATCGGCATCGAGGGGCCGACCAGCGGCATCGTGCTGGAGCGGGCCCACGATTCTCTCGGCTTCAAGGGGCACCTGACCCCGCGTTTCCGATTCGAGAATGTGAAGGCGCCGGAATCCGCGACCATCGGCGCCATCGGCGGGGCGCGCGATTTGGTGGCGGGCAGCTTCATCGCCACGGCGGCGCTGGTCGGTGTGTTCGCGACGGCGGTCATGCGCGCCGCGTTCGCCTTCGCGTATGGATTCGCCGCGACCGAGACGCGCGGCGGCGCGCATCCGATCCTTGGCCACCAGGCGGTGGCTTTCGCGCTCGCCGACGCCAAAGGCAAATTGGAGGCCGCGCGCGCGCTGAGTTGGCGGGCGTGCTGGGCGGCCGACGCCAACCTGCCCGGCGCAGCCGAACTCGCATTGCATTCCAAGGTGTTCTGCTCGGAGATGGCCGTCGGTGTCATCGTCGATCTGATGCGGGTGGTCGGCATCGATTCCTACGATCACGAATTGCCGCTGGCCGGCTGGTTGCAGGACGCGATGGCGTTCCCGCTGTTCGACGGGGGCAACAATGGCGTGCGCCGGCGCCAATTGCAGGCCATCCTGTCCGCGCCGGACTATGACCCGCTGTCGACCGTCGGATGATGGCGAACAAGGAATGGCGGCCCCGCGTGGCCGAGCTTGTGAGGCGGCGGGGAGGGGGGCGCGCCGATCGTTTCCGGCGAGAGCGGTGATCCGTGATCTCTCGCAAGGAAGACGTCACGGGCCACGCACACGCACACGCACCGACATGACATCTGGCAGATTGGAAAGCTGGAAAATGTTTTGACGCGATACCACGCTGTCAAAGCGCTGGATGAGTATTATGCTGCGATCGGGTCGAGCTCGCAGCGTGGGATCCAATGCGCATTCGCCAGATTGTTTTCGCCGTCGTGCTGCTCGGCGCTTTGGTCCGGTTCGGGCCTGCCACAGCTGAAGATGGCTTCCCAGCAGCGGAGTGGGAGCGCGCCACCCCTGCACAAGTGGGCTGGTCAGAGACCGAATTGGCTCAAGCGCGATCCTTTTCGGATCAGATTCGCTCGAGCGCGGTTGTGATCGTTCAGCACGGAAAGGTTGTGGCCGACTGGGGCAATACGACAAAGCCGACGGCGCTCGAGTCAATCCGCAAGAGCCTGCTCAGCGCCCTGATCGGCATCGCAATGTCGGATCACCTGATCAGCCTCGGCAGCACGCTTGGCSAGCTCGGCATCGACGATCATCCGCCTGGCCTGACCGGGATCGAGAAGGGCGCGACGGTGCGCGAACTCCTGCAAGCGCGTTCCGGGGTCTACCACGCGGCGCTCTACGAGACGCCGGACATGGCCAGGATGAGACCGCCGCGCGGCAGCCACCCGCCCGGCACCTTCTGGTATTACAACAATTGGGACTTCAACGCGCTCGGCACGATCTACGAGCACGCAACCGGCACCGGCATCTTCGAGGCGCTCGACCRGAAGATYGCAAAGCCGATCGGCATGCAGGACTACCGGCCACAGGATGGCAGCTACGTCCGCGGCGAAGCGTCGATCCATCCCGCCTATGCGATCCGCATGAGCGCACGGGACTTGGCGCGTTTTGCGCTTCTGTATCTGCACAAGGGCYATTGGGSCGGACACCAGATCGTGCCACRGGAGTGGGTGGAWGAGAGCACGCGTGCCTATTCGAGAGCGCCGTCCGGGCTGGGCTATGGCTATCTCTGGTGGAACGGGTTTCTGGGCGGTGCCGTTGCGCCGACGGTGACCTTGCCCGAGGGCAGCTTTTGGGCCGAAGGTGCCGGCGGCCAATACGCCTTGGTTGTGCCCGCACTCGACCTCATCGTGGTGCACCGCGTCGACCGCGACACGCCCTCCACCGAACCTTCCATGCGCAGCATGGCCAGGTTCTTCTGGCTGATCCTGAAGGCCGCGGGCCATGATCCCGGCCCCGACGCCTCGCTCACCGCAGCGACCGGCGAACGACCGACAGGTGAGACCCTGGCCGCGACATTCAAGGGCAAGACGMTCAGCTTCGGTGCCAAGCTCAGGAATGGTCCGTTCACAATGCGTTTCGAGCCYGATGGCCGGATGACCTATCCGCACTGGGACGAGTCCCTTGGACCTGCAACCGGGACATGGACGGTCGCGGAGAACAAGCTTTGTATCTTGATCTCGGAGGCCAGACGTCGCTGCTACATTCCAGTGCTGAACGGTGAACGGATCGAGTTGTTCGACCAGCTTGGCGTCATGCAAATCGCCGCGGTGGCGCTGCCGCAGTGATCTGCAGGCAGCAATCGGCTCGCGACGTYTGAGATGGCGCAGCGAGCAGAAGAAGCTTCGCTGGTGGTGGCGCATGAGACACGCTATTATCGCGTCGTTATGACMCGGCCCGTTTGCAGCATCCGCTCCAAACTTGTGATCGTCGAAGGGATCATGGGATCCGGCAAGTCGACGAGCGTACGGCGAATCGCAAATCGATTGAATGGATCCGGCATCGCCGCCCTCGGCATCACCGAGGGCGTCAGCCCACATCCAATCCGCTTCGATTGGAACGAGCCGTGGGCGGACATGCCGGCAACGCAACTGGCAAAATCGGCCGCCGCATGCTGGCGAACCTACGTCAATACGGCCTCGATGTCAGAGCGCATCACCGTTGTCGATGGGCAACTTTTCCATGGCAATCTGACGTCATTGTTCCTGCTTGATGCCGACACGGCCCTGATTCGTGGCTACATTCGTGAGGTTGTGGCTGCCATCAAGCCCTTATGTCCCTTGCTGATCTACTTTAATCAGGATGACGTTGACCGGGCGATCAGAACGGTCGCTGCCGAGCGTGGCGATGCATGGGTGACATATCAGGTCGACTGGAAACTGGGATCGCCCTATGCCGTCAGGCACGGCCTGATTGGCCTTGACGGGCTCATCGAGTTGTACCGTCATTATCGCAAGCTCACCGACCGGCTCTACGCAGAGCTGGATATCCCGAAGATCAGCATCGAGAACTCGGGACGGGAATGGTCGAAATACGAAGCGACCATCGATACCATTCTGATGCACCCACACGGGACTGCCGAGATGGCGAATTTGGACTGATCACTGGGTTCGTTGCCGCAGGGGCATTCAGACCATCTTCGGCAAGACGGTCCAGATTTTGCCCAGGTCCTATGTCCAGCGTGCGGTGCGATGTAACAATCGACGCCAGTCTCGGGAACCGTGCAGGACGGGTGGCGGTTGATCTGCAGCGATGCGGGATTGCGCTCTCCTCTCACGGCAGAGCGAATCATCGGCAGGCTTGAGGGGGAGGGAAGGGTCATGCGCGCCTTGATCCTGGCATTGTCCATCCTGACGATCGTSGCGAGCGCGCCTGGTGCGAACGCGGGTCTGAGCAGTTCACCTCGTGAATCGGGCGCTCCCGCCGAGACCGCGGTCGCCACCGCGGACGCAGATCAGCAGACCGAGAACCAGATCGGACTCACCAAGGCGAAGCGCCGCGCCGTGCAACAGGGACTGACACGGCTTGGGTTCGGCACCAAGATCAATGGGACGTTCGACGACCAGACCCGCGCGGCTATCGTGCGCTGGCAGGAGGAGCGCGGCTACCCCGCGACCGGCTTCTTGAATGCCGCGCAGCACAAGGTGCTGATGGCCGCCGCGACCGAGGCTGCCAAATCCGACCGCCAAGCCCGTCGTCACGCTGGCGGGCGTGCGCGCTCTTCGCGCAATGCGGGAGGCCCCATCGGCGCGATCGGCGGGGCGATGCACCGGGTGGTGGGCGGAATATTCGGCAGGTAGCTCGCCCAGCCGTGAGATCGTCGGAAGACGCCAGCGCCGTCGTTCAAAGAGCAGACCATCGCAGTACGTTATCAACAGCCGAGAGAGTGCGCTAAGATCGACGCCCGTTGTTGCCATCGGCTTGGCGACGGAGGCGGGCGGGATGGACGTTGGAGCCGGAATATGGACGCCGCGAGAAGGCGCCTCATTTGGGACCTTGTGCAAGGAGGCGTTTCGGAGAACTCTTTCATCGCGCAATTTGGTGCAGATCCACGAACGACGCCCGAGATCGTTCGCACCGAGCTTGAGGAGAGTCTCACAGACAGATCGCCCGATAACCTCAAATATGCGCTTATGCTCGCATTTCGGTTTGGTCTCTCACGGCAATGGGCTCCGTTGCTGTGCAAGCTAATGGAAGAGGATTGGCACGACAGTCACGAAGACATAGCCCACGCCCTCCAAAACTTGCGTTTGCCGTCCACGATTGATTGCCTGTATCGGACCGCGTTGCGCAAGCATGATTATCTTGCCTACAACGACAACTACGCCTTGGCAGTGAAGTGCATCTGGGCACTGCACGATATTKGAACGCGCGAGGCGGTCGAGAAACTCCAGCTTCTGTCGCAGTCCGATTTGTCGGCGCCCATTCGCGAGAAGGCTCTCAAGCGACTATCRGCGCTTGCGGCAAGGCGTCCTGRCGACCCGGAGCCTGTCTATCGCCTGGCAAGAGACGGAACGGTGCGGCCCGGCTGAGATCGGCTGGATCTCGGCGCGAAGAGTACGGCAACGGACGAGACCGGATCCTGCGCAGAAGCGTAACAGGACAGGGCAAATCCTGGTCTCGGTAGGTGAAAATCAAAAAGCCGCCGGACGACGCCGGCGGCTTGGTGTCGATGGGAGGCCTCTGCGGTGGCAATTGCACCGCACCTGCTGTCGTCTGGCGTCAGGCCGCCGCTTACTCCGCCGCTTCCTTGCGCGGTGGATCGAGCGCGCCGGAATCGTGGATCTCGGCGACCTGGTGGTCGCTGAAGCCGAGCACCTGGCGCAGGATCTCGTCGGTGTGCTCGCCGAGCAAAGGCGAGCGGGTCACCTCGGCCGGGCTGTCCGACAGCTTGATCGGGTTGCCGACCGAGAGATATTTGCCGCGGGTCGGGTGGTCGACCTCGACCAGGGTGCCGGTCTTGCGCAGCGACTCGTCCTCGGCGATCTCCTTCATCGACAGGATCGGGCCGCAGGGGATGTCGAACTCGTTGAGGATGTCCATGGCCTCGAACTTGGTCTTGGTCATGGTCCACTGCTCGATGCGGCCGAAGATCTCGTTCAGGCGCGGCAGGCGGGCGGCCGGCTTGGCGTAGTTCGGATCGGTCTTCCAGGTGGGCTCGCCGATCACGTCGCAGATCTTCTCCCAGACCGGGGCCTGGGTGATGAAGTAGATGTAGGCGTTCGGGTCGGTCTCCCAGCCCTTGCACTTCAGGATGCGGCCCGGCTGGCCGCCGCCGGAATCATTGCCGGCGCGCGGCACGGCGTCGCCGAACGGAACGCCCTCACCGAACTGGCTGTATTCCTTGAGCGGGCCGCGCTCCAGGCGCTGCTGGTCGCGCAGCTTGACRCGGCAGAGGTTGAGCACGCCGTCCTGCATCGCAGCCGTGACGCGCTGGCCCTTGCCGGTATGGGTGCGCTGATAGAGCGCGGTGACGATGCCGAGCGCGAGGTGCAGGCCGGTGCCGGAATCGCCGATCTGCGCGCCGGTGACCAGCGGCAGGCCGTCACGGAAGCCGGTGGTCGAGGCGGCGCCGCCGGTGCACTGCGCGACGTTCTCGTAGACCTTGCAGTCCTCGTAAGGGCCAGGGCCGAAMCCCTTGATCGAGGCGACGATCATCTTCGGGTTGATGGCCTGGATCTTCTCCCAGGGGAAGCCCATGCGGTCRAGCACGCCGGGGCCGAAATTCTCGACCAGCACGTCGCACTTCTTGATCAGCTCGGTCAGAACCTCCTTGCCCTTGGGGTTCTTGGTGTCGAGCGTGATCGACCGCTTGTTGTGGTTCAGCATCGTGAAATACAGGCTGTCCACGTTGGGAATGTCCTGMAGCTGGCCGCGGGTGATGTCACCCACGCCCGGCCGCTCGACCTTGATCACGTCGGCGCCGAACCAGGCCAGCAGCTGGGTGCAGGTCGGTCCGGACTGGACGTGGGTGAAGTCGAGAATGCGAACGCCCTCGAGCGCCTTGGTCATGTGTTGCTCTCCGTAACGATTGGTCATCCCGCATCTCGCGGGCAGGTGATGTCTTGCGGGTGGCCTTACTTCTTCTTGGTCAGCGCGCTCTGCGGATTGAGGTTGCCGATGCGGCCGCTCTCGGATCCGGCTGCGGGATCGATCACGGCGTTGATCAAGGTCGGCKTGCCGGAATCCATCGCTTCGTTGACGGCGCGCTTCAGCTCGTCCGGGGACGTGGCGTTGACACCGACGCCGCCGAAGGCCTCCATCATCTTGTCATAGCGCGCGCCCTTGACGAACACGGTGGTCGCCGGATCGGTGCCCGCCGAATTCTGATCGGTGCCGCGATAGATGCCGTCATTGTTGAAGATGACGACGCAGATCGGCAGATTGTAGCGGCAGATGGTCTCGACTTCCATGCCGGAGAAGCCGAAGGCGCTGTCGCCCTCGATCGCCAGCACCGGCTTACCGGTCTCGACGGCCGCGGCGATCGCCGAGCCCATGCCGATGCCCATCACGCCCCAGGTGCCGACGTCGAGCCGCTTGCGCGGCTGGTACATGTCGATGACGCCGCGGGCGAGGTCGAGCGTGTTGGCGCCCTCGTTGACCAGGATCGCGTCGGGACGCTCCTTGATGATGGTGCGGAGCACGCCGAGCGCGCCGTGATAGTCCATCGGCGAGTTGTTGTTCATCAGCCGCGGCGCCATCTTGGCGACGTTGTCCTCGCGCTTCTTCTGCACYGACGAGGTCCACTCCRCCGGCGCCTTGGGCCAGTTGCTGCCCATCGCCTCGGAGAAGGCGGTGACGACAGAGCCGATGTCGCCGACCACGGGGGCGGCGATCTCGACGTTGGAGTCCATCTCCTTCGGCTCGATGTCGACCTGGATGAACTTCTTCGGCTGATCGCCCCAGCTCTTGCCCTTGCCGTGCGACAACAGCCAGTTGAGGCGGGCGCCGATCAGCAGGACGACGTCGGAGTCCTTCAGCACGGTCGAGCGCGCCGCGCCGGCGCATTGCGGATGCAGGTCGGGSAGCAGGCCCTTGGCCATGCTCATCGGCAGGAACGGCGCGCCGCTCTTCTCGACGAAGGTCTTGATGGCGTCGTCGGCCTGGGCGTAGGCCGCGCCCTTGCCGAGGATGATCAGCGGGCGTTTGGCGTTCTTCAGCAGGTCGAGCGCGCGCTTGACGGAGTCGGGCGACGGGATCTGCGCCGGCGCCGGATCGATCACCTTGACCAGCGAGGCTGCGCCGGCCTGCGCGTTCATGACCTGGCCGAACAGTTTCGCCGGCAGGTCGAGATAGACGCCGCCCGGACGGCCCGAGACCGCGGCGCGGATGGCGCGGGCGAAGCCGATGCCGATGTCCTGGGCGTGCAGCACGCGGAACGCCGCCTTGCACAGCGGCTTGGCGATCGCGAGCTGATCCATCTCCTCATAGTCGCCCTGCTGCAGGTCGACGATCTCGCGCTCCGACGAGCCGGAGACCAGGATCATCGGGAAGCAGTTGGTCGTGGCATGCGCCAGCGCGGTCAGGCCGTTGAGGAAGCCGGGGGCTGACACGGTGAGGCAGACGCCGGGCTTCTTGGTCAAGAAGCCGGCRATCGCCGCGGCATAGCCGGCGTTCTGCTCGTGACGGAAGGAGAGCACGCGAATGCCTTCAGCCTGCGCCATGCGACCGAGATCGGTGATCGGAATCCCCGGCACGTTGTAGATCGTGTCGATGCCGTTCAGCTTCATCGCGTCGATGACGAGATGGAAGCCGTCGGTGAGCTCCTCGTGGGTCTCCGCCTCAATCTTAACAGCAGTCTGCGCCATGCGCCTCTCTCCCTGGTCGTGTAGCGAAGGCGCATTCCGCGTCTTCTTCTGATTGAACCTGTCAGCTAAACAATTCCTGGCCGTGCGTCTCGACGTAGGTCGCAAGGCCAAGCGTATGATCGCGAGCCCGCTTCTCGGCGAGCTCGGTGTTGCGTTCCTCCAGCGCCTCGATGATCGCGAGATGCTCGGGCAGGGACGCGGCGATTCGGTCGGTGCGGCCGATCGTGAGCTGGCGGTAGCCGCGCACATGGAGCAGAATGTCGTTGGTCATGTCGACCAGGACCGGCGATTCCGACAGCGAGATCAGCGCCTGATGAAACGCGATGTTCGCCTTGGAATATTCCTCGATGTGCTCCTGCGGCGGACGGTCCTTGCCGAAATCCTTGAAATAGTCGCGCAGCGCCGTGATGTCCTTTTTGCGCGCGATCGTCGTGATCAGGCGTGCGGCCATGCTCTCCAGCGCCGCCCAGGCGCGGATCATGTCGACGATCTCGGTCTTGGTCCGGCGCACCACGACGATGCCACGGCGCGGCACGGTCTTCACGAAGCCGTCCTGTTCGAGCATCGCAATGGCTTCACGGATCGGCGTGCGGCTGACACCGAGGCGCTCGGACAGAGCGCGCTCGTCGAGCATCACGGGCTCGGGCGAGGCGTAGATGTCCATCTTGAGAATGGCTTCCTTCAAGGCCTCATAAGCCTTGTTCTTGAAGCTCGTCTCCGGCGCGATGCGAGCGATCGCGATGTCGGCCTCGGCCATGATGGGCAATGCCTTGTTCGTTTTCTCTGTAGACAAGACCGATCTCCTCTCCTTGGGAGATGTCTGTGTACAGCATTTTGCGTCCAATATTTTTGGCATGCCAGATGCCAGACTGTCAAGGCGACCTATTTTTCCGCGTTTCCACATCTTCGACGCGCTTGACAAAGTTTGGTTCTGGCATACCAAATGCCATAAACGACGACCAGTCCCCAGGAGGAAGCCCCATGTCTGACGCCATCCCTAACGCCAAGGCCACGATCAGAGACGTACTTGATCGGGTGAAGGCGGATAAACGCACCAGCCTCACCGCGCCCGAGGGCAAGCTGGTCTGCGACGCCTACGGCATTCCGGTGCCGAAGGAGGGATTGGCGAAGTCGGCGGCCGAGGCGGCCAGGATTGCCGGCGAYATGGGCTTCCCGGTTGTCATGAAGATCGTCTCGCCGGACATTCTCCATAAGACCGAGGCGGGCGGCGTCATCGTCGGCGTCAAGACCGCCGACGATGCGCAGAAGGCCTACGAGACCATTCTCGCGAATGCGAAGAAGTACAAGGCCGACGCCAAGATCGAAGGCATCCAGGTGCAGCAGATGCTGACCGGCGGCACCGAGGTGATCGTCGGCTCGATCACCGACGGCTCGTTCGGCAAGCTGGTGGCCTTCGGCCTCGGCGGCGTGCTGGTCGAGGTGCTSAAGGACGTCACCTTCCGCCTCGCGCCCGCCACCAAGGAGGACGCGCTGTCGATGCTCGACGGCATCCAGGCCCACGAGATGCTGAAGGGCGTGCGCGGCGGCGACGCCGTCAGCCGCGAGGCGCTGTCGGACGTCATCGTYAAGGTGTCGCAGCTGGTCAGCGATTTCCCTGAGATCGTCGAGCTCGACCTCAACCCGGTGTTCGCCACCAAGAACGGCGCGATCGCCGCCGACGTCCGCATCGTCGTCGATTTCGACTACAAGCCGCGCCCGGCGCCGCGCTCGAACGACGAAATCGTCACCGCGATGAACCGCATCATGAAGCCTCAGGCGGTCGCCGTGATCGGCGCCTCCGCCGAGGACGGCAAGATCGGCAACTCGGTGATGAAGAACCTGGTCAATGGCGGCTACAAGGGCGAGATCTATCCGATCCACCCGAAGGCCTCCGAGATCCTCGGCTACAAGGCCTATAAGAGCGTCAAGGACGTGCCCGGGGTGATCGACACCGCGGTATTCGCGATTCCGGCCAAGTTCGTCGCCGCCGCGCTCGCCGAATGCGGCGAGAAGAAGATCCCCGGCGCGGTGCTGATCCCCTCGGGCTTTGCCGAAGCCGGCGCGCCGGAGCTGCAGGCCGAGATCGTCGAGGTCGGCAAGAAGTACAACATCCGCCTGATGGGGCCGAACATCTACGGCTTCTACTACACGCCGGCCAATCTCTGCGCGACGTTCTGCACTGCCTATGACGTCAAGGGCCACGCCGCGCTGTCGTCGCAGTCGGGCGGCATCGGCATGGCGATCATCGGCTTCTCGCGCTCGGCCAAGATGGGCGTCTCGGCGATCGTCGGCCTCGGCAACAAGTCCGATATCGACGAGGACGATCTGCTCGCCTTCTTCGAGCAGGACCCCAACACCAACCTGATCGCGCAGCACTGCGAGGATCTCAAGGACGGCCGTGCGTTTGCGGAAGCCGCCAAGCGCGTCTCCAAGAAGAAGCCGGTCATCGTGCTCAAGGCCGGCCGCACCTCGGCTGGCGCCAAGGCCGCCTCGTCGCACACCGGCGCGCTCGCCGGCAACGACAAGATCTATGAGGACGTGCTGAAGCAGTCCGGCGTGATYCGCGCCCGCAGCCTGCGCCAGCTGCTCGAATTCGCCCGCGGCGTGCCGGTGCTGCCGACGCCSAAGGGCGAGAACGTCGTCATCATCACCGGTGCCGGCGGTTCGGGCGTGCTGCTGTCCGACGCCGTSGTCGACAACGGCCTGTCGCTGATGACGATGCCGGCSGACCTCGATGCCGCGTTCCGCAAGTTCATCCCGCCGTTCGGTGCCGCCGGCAATCCGGTCGACATCACCGGCGGCGAGCCGCCGATCACTTACGTGAACACGGTCAAGCTYGGCCTSTCGGACGACCGCATCCAYGCSCTGATCCTCGGCTATTGGCACACGATCGTGACCCCGCCGATGGTGTTCGCGCGCAACATGGTCGAGGTGAAGAAGGAGATGGAGGCCAAGGGCTWCGTCAAGCCGATCGTCGCCTCGCTCGCCGGCGACGTYGAGGTCGAGGAAGCCGCCGAATATCTCTACCAGAACGGCATCCCGGCCTACGCSTAYTCSACCGAGCTSCCGGTCGAGGTGCTCGGCGCSAAGTACAAGTGGGCGCGCGGCGCGGGCCTGCTCTAAGGGCGCGATAAGCGAACGATTGCCAATGACGCCGCTCYGGGAAACCGGGGCGGCGTTTTCGTGTGCGCAGRTGAATTWGGTCACTCCCGCATCGCCGCGTGCTCRCCTGAGGGSGCGCGCTCGAGCGCCGTGTCGTGGCCGATACCAAGCACGATCCCCATCGCGACGATGCCGAGCCCGGCGAGCAGCAACAGGCCGTCGGTATAACTGCCCGTCTGGTCCCTGAGCCACCCCATCGCGAACGGGCCGGCGAAGCCAGCGAGGTTGCCGATCGAGTTGACGACGGCGATTCCGGCGGCCGCCGCTGCACCCGACAGGAAGGCGGTCGGCAACGTCCAGAACACCGGAAGGCAGGCGAAGATGCCGAATCCTGCAATACAGAAGGCTACCATATTCAAGCTCGGATCGGCGACCAGCACGGCCAGGACGAGGCCGCCCGACGCGACCAATAACGGGATGGCCGCATGATAGGTGCGCTCCGCAGCCCGGTCCGAGCGCCGGCCCCACCAGACCATGCCGATGACGCCGACGAGGTAGGGCGCCGCCGACACGAGAGTCGTCAGGAAGGTGTTGAGGCCGAATGCCTTGACGATCTGCGGCAGGAAGAAGCTGAGGCCGTAATTGGTCGCGACCGCGCCAAAATAAATCAGGCTGAGGCTGATCACGCGCCGGTCGAACAGGACCTCGGAGACCGTGTAGGTCCGGGMCGCCTCGCGCTGGCGCCGCTCGACCAGGAGCCGGCGACTGAGCCATTCCTGCTCATCGCGCGCCAGCCAGCCGGCGTCCTCGGGGCGGTCTGTCAGATAGAAGAACACGACGACGGCCAGGATCACTGCCGGGATCGCCTCGATGAGAAACAGCCATTGCCATCCCGCAAGGCCGAAGCCGCCGTGCAGATACAGCAGGACGCCCGACACCGGGGCGCCGATCACGGTCGAAAGCGGAATCGCGGCCATGAAGTAGCCGACGATCCTGGCGCGATACTCGGCAGGAAACCAGAGGGTGAGATAGAAGATGATGCCCGGGAAGAAGCCGGCTTCTGCGGCACCGAGCAGGACGCGCAGAACGTAGAAGGTGGTTTCATGGCCAAGCCCCGTCACCCGTGAGATCCAGGGAAGACAGGCCATCAATCCGGACAGGACGCCCCAGCTCAGCATGATCCGCGCGATCCATCTGCGCGCACCGAACCGTTCCAGCAACAGGTTGGATGGGACTTCGAAGATGAAATAGGCAACGAAGAAGATGCCGGCACCGAAGCCGAACGCCRTCTGTGAGAGGCCGAGGTCCTGGTTCATGGTGAGTGCGGCGAACCCGACATTCACCCGGTCGAGATAGGCGACGAAATAGCAGATCACCAGGAACGGAACGAGGCGCGCGGTGATCTTGGCGATCGTCCTGACTTCGAGYTCGTGCGACATCTGAATCGTCCGATATTGCCGGACAACTCATGGTTCTAGCGCGCGTTCCTGTGCGCGCGAYCATCTTTGATGGCAGCGAGTGACGCGCCGCAATATCGACGAGAGTCTCGAGAACGGCGCGCCCCATCGAGCGCGGACGGCGCCAGCGGTGCTCACCGAACCGCTGCTCAAGGGGTRAGCAGGCSCTTGACGGTATTTGGACTTGCCGTCCAAGACATCGCGCGCAACGATCGTGCCGGATTGCCCCGACACGTTCAGCGAGCCTGCCATGACCAAACTCACGCGCTTTTCCGTCGCTCCCCTGCACGCAATGACGCGCCGCTTGGCCGACGTCGCCTCGGGGCGTGTCGCGCCCGAGCTCGTCATCACCGGCGCGCGGGTGCTGTCGACCTATTCGGAGCGCATTCTCCCCAATCGTGAGCTCTGGATCACCGGAGGGCGGGTGGCCGCGGTGAAGCCGGCCGGCGCCCACAAGGCGCTCGGCGGCGGTTTTGCGATCTACGACGSCGCCGACGGCATCATCGCGCCGGGGCTGGTCGATCCGCACATCCACATCGAGTCTTCGATGGTCACGGCCTGCGCCTATGCGGAAGCCGCGCTGCTCAACGGCACCACGACGATCTTCTGTGACAGCCACGAGATCGGCAACGTCATGGAYGTCGCCGGCGTCGAGGCGATGCTGGAGGACGCGCGGCAGGCGCCGCTGTCGATCTTCCTGACCGTGCCTTCGACCGTGCCGGCGACCTCGGCGGCGCTGGAGACCGCGGGCGGCGACCTCACGCCGGACAAGATCGCCGRCCTGTTCGACCGCTGGCCGGAGGCGGTGGCGCTCGGCGAGAAGATGGATTTCGTGCCGGTCTGCATGGGCGACGAGCGCAGCCATGCGATCCTGGCGGCGGCCCTGCAGCGCGGGCGCCCGGTGTCGGGCCACGTCTATGGCCGCGAGTTCGTCGCCGCCTATGCGGCGAGCGGAGTCACCGACACGCATGAGGCGATCGATCGCGACATCGCCGACGACCTGCTCGATGCCGGCGTCTGGATCTTTCTGCGCGGCGGTCCGCCCACGACCCCGTGGCACAGCCTTCCGCAGGCGATCCGCACCATCACCGAGCTCGGCGCCTCGCACAAGCGCACGGCGGTCTGCACCGACGATCGTGATGCCGACGATCTCATGCTGTTCGGGCTCGACTGGGTGGTGCGCGAGGCCGTGAAGGCCGGAATGTCGCCGGAGCAGGCATGGTCGATGGGCTCGCTGCATGGCGCGACGCGTTTCGCCATGGACGGCGAGATCGGCGGCCTCGGCGGCGGCCGTCGCGCCGATCTGGTGCTGCTCGACGACGGGTTGAAGCCGCAATCGACCTGGTATGGCGGCGAGCTCGTGGTCGAGAACGGAAAGATCACGCCGCGTCTCGATCAGGCGCTGTCGCAGCGCTATCAATATCCGAAGGCGGCCTATGCCACGGTGAAGCTGCCGGCGCAGGTCAAGCTGACGCCCGAGCTGCCGACCAAGGCGTGCACGGTCAATGCGATCAAGACGGCGCTGCCGGGCATCACCTTGATCCACGACAAGGTCGCGATCGCGCCGGCGAGCGACTGGCCGACGCTGTTCGCCCGCCACGGCCTCTGCTTCGTGGCGGTGATCGAGCGGCACGGCAAGTCGGCCGGCAACGTCGCGCACGGGCTGTTGAAGGATTTCGGCCTGACGCGCGGCGCTGTCGCGTCCAGCGTCGGCCACGACAGCCACAACATCATCGTCGCCGGCACCAATGAGGCCGACATGCAGGTCGCGGTCGCCGCGATCGGCAGCCACCAAGGCGGCGTCTGCGTCGTCGCCGACGGCAAGGTGAGGGCGATGGTGCCGCTGCCGATCGCGGGACTTCTGTCCGACAAGCGCATCACCGAAGTGGCCGAGGAGGTGAAGCTGCTCAAGACCGAATGGGCCGCCGCCGGCTGCACCATTCCCTATATGGGCTTCAACCTGATCCCGCTGTCGGTGATCCCGGAGATCCGCATCACCGACAAGGGCCTTGTGCTGGTGCCGCAGATGGAGCTGACGCCGCTGTTCGAATGAGCCAAGGTCGGCCTCCGCGCATGGCGATCAAAGACCTTCACGGCCGCCGCAGCGCGCATGCGCCGGTCGGGCCGGATCGGCCTCGCGCGGAACGACCGCAGCGGCTTGGCGCGCGCTGACGGCCCGTGGCCGGGGGCACCAAAAAGAATATCCCCCCGCGTGTCGGGCTGGCTCACGGACARTCGTCCTTGGGAGCGGACAACCGAGGACGGCGTAAGCGATGATCACAGTGTTTGGAGAGGGCAGAGGTYTCCGGGTCGTCTGGCTGCTGGAGGAGATGGGGCTGCCGTATCGGCTCAGGGACGTGGAYCTCCTGGCCGGGATCGAGAACGATGCCGAGTTCCTGGCGATCAATCCCGCCGGCTTCATTCCCGCGATCCGCGATGGCAATGTCACGATGGTCGAGTCCATCGCGATCATGGAGTACATCCTGGGACGGTATGGGCCGTCGCCCCTGGCGCCCGCATCTCAGGATGCRGCCTTTCCCGCCTATCAGCAGTTTCTTCACCTCGGCGAGGCCGGCCTYGCCGCCTCGCTTTTTTTCGTGTCGGGYGCCCGGCACCTTGCGCCGGACRGCGAACGCGACAATTGGAGCGCGCGTCAGGCGATGGAYGTGTTCACGACCCGATTGAGCCTGGTGACCAGACRAYTGGARCRCGCCCCCTACATGGCGGGCGATGCGTTCACCGCGGCGGACATTTCCGTGGGCTACKCCCTCGAGATGGCGCGGAAGAACGTCGGTGTCGTGTTCGGTGATCCGGTGCAACCCTACATGACGCGGCTGCGCGCCCGCACCGGCTATCAGCGGGCCCTGGAGACGTGCCATGCCACGCGGCGCTGGTGGGGCAGCTAGGTGCTGGCGAGGTAATCGCAGATGSCGCGTTAGCTTTTGGCGCGCGAGCTGACCTTGATACAAGCGGACAAATCCTGAAAGAGGACATGCCGTTCCGTTGACGCTGGAMGAGAACTGGCCTGCGATCGACAATTATCCGAACGCAAKTTGAATGTAAGAGTTCTTGAACGACCTCCTTGCTGCATGAGCAAACAGCTTGAGGAATAGTCGATGGTCCAATGTCGTTGTGAGCGACACACCCACACCGACTGGAGCATTGAAGGCCGAGACTTCAAAACGAGAGAA
>BFBZ01000939.1_pt1 | contig 22137 bp, 21 predicted proteins | sample 1888401 | NCBI WGS metagenome assembly BFBZ01 (sample SAMD00112614, study PRJDB3348) | symbiont metagenome | host: Chara braunii | reverse complement strand
GCTGGACATATCGAGCAGGCTGACGGTGCTGCGAGATGGCGCTCTGGTCGGCGTCTATCCGACCGCGGGCATGACGCAGTCGCGCATTACCGAATTGATGACCGGCAAGACGTTCGACAATCAGGTGCGCGCCACGCCAAAGGATCAGCAGCCCGTTGTCCTCGATGTCAAGGCGCTCAGCCGGCGCGGCCAGTTCGACGATATTTCCTTGACGGTGCGGCGCGGCGAGACACTCGGCATCACCGGCCTGCTCGGGGCCGGGCGAACGGAATTCGCTCTGGCGCTATTCGGTATGGCGAAACCCGATTCCGGAACGATTACGCTGGATGGCAAGCCTGTAGAATTTTCGTCCAATCGCGACGCGATACAGGCGGGCATTGCCTATCTCTCGGAGGATCGCCTGTCGCTTGGGCTCATCCAGCCGCAATCGATCGCCGATAATCTGGTGATTTCGTCCTTACGCAAAATTCTTGCCGGCGGCTTTCTATTCGATTCGAAGAAGGAGAGCCTCGTCAGCCACTGGATCCAAGAACTCGGGGTCAAGATCGGCCGGCAGCAGGATGCGATCTCGACATTGTCAGGCGGCAATCAGCAACGTGTTGCCATCGCCAAATGGCTGGCGACCGATCCGAAGCTTCTGATCCTTGATGCGCCAACGGTCGGCGTCGACGTCGGGGCACGCGCAGGCATCTTCGACATCGTCGCCGAACTTGCCAAGAGCGGTCTCGCGATCATCCTGATTTCCGACGAGGTGCCGGAAGTTTACTTCAATGCGGATCGCGTTCTGCACATGGCACAGGGCCGGATCGTCGGCTCCTTCGATCCACGGCAATGCTCCCTTCACGATATCGAGGCTGCCGTCTATGCGTAATTTCATCAGCACCCACGCGACGGAAAGCTCCCTGCTGGCGGTGACCATCGTCATCTGCGTGTTCCTATCCTTCGCAACCGACACTTTCTTCTCGCTCGGCAACAGCTTCGACCTGCTGAACACCAGTGCAGTCAACATCATCTTCGCGGTCGGCCTCCTCGTGGTCCTGATTGCCGGCGGGATCGATATCTCCTTTGCAGTCGCCGCCTCCGTCGTCCAATATCTGACCGTGATCACACTCGGCTGGATCGGCGGGGGAGGTTGGGTTTCGGGCCTGCTGATCGCAGCGTCGATCGGCATCCTGCTCGGAGCGATCAACGCCTTTCTCATTCACCGCTTTCGCATCATTTCCATCGTTGCGACGATCTCGACCTTCAACATCTATTTCGGGCTCCTGATGTTCTTCACCAAGGGCGTTTCGATCTATGATCTGCCGGATTGGTTGACGACCAAGGTGGTCCTGTTCGAGCATGAAATGCCTGACGGCAGCTGGATCGAAATCACGCTTCCGGTCCTCGTCATGGTGGCGTGCGTCGTCGCCACCTGGATACTCATCACCCGCACCACAATCGGTCGGCAACTCTATGCCTTTGGCGACAATCCGGAAGGCGCACGCCGTTTCGGCATCAATATCGGCGCCATGCAGTTCATCGCATTCGGATGGCTGGGATTAATGGCCGGGATCGGTGGCCTCGTACAGGCGCACTATGCCCAGGAGGTCGTTCCGAACGCGCTCTATGGCCGCGAGCTCGATGTTCTCGCGGCGGTCGTCCTTGGCGGCGCACGCCTCGGCGGCGGCAAGGGATCGGTGTTCGGCTGCGTTCTCGGCGTGCTGCTGATTTCCATCACGCAGAACGGGCTCAACCTGATGGGTGTCTCGCCCTTCGCCTTCAAGATGATCATCGGCGCCATCATTCTGGTTGCCATCACGCTGTCGAATACGCGGATCGAGCGCCTCATGCCGTTCATGCGCAAAGAAGGAGACGTGTGATGACCGCATTCGTGCAGAGTTTCCAAAAGCGCATTGGCGCCGAAATGGCCGGACCGTCGCTCGCCTTCCTTGCGGTCATGCTGTTCTTCGGGATCGCGTCGCCGCAATTCCTGAGTGCTGCGACCTTCGGCTCGGTTGCCTTTCAGCTACCGGAGCTTGGTCTGCTGACGCTTGCCATGCTGCTGCCCATCCTGACAGGCGGGCTCAATCTCGCTATTACCTTTACCGCAAACATCGCTGGCCTGACCGTCGCCTGGGTCCTGCAGGCAAACGGCGGGGCTGATGCCGGCCCGCTTGCTTTCGCGCTCGGTTGCCTGCTGGCGGTCGCGGTGGGAACGGCCAGCGGCGTGGTGATGGGCTTTGTTGTTGCCTATACCCGTGCCCATCCGATCCTCGTCTCCCTGTCGATGATGATCTTCCTGCGCGGTCTTGGCGAATTCTTGACGCGCGGCGGCGACGTCTCGGGCTTTCCGGCCTTCATCCAGCCTCTCGGCCAAGGAACGCTGCTCGGCATACCCGTGCCGCTTATCGTTTTCATTGTCTGCGTATTGCTGTGGCATCTGCTGCTGACGCGCACGAAGCTCGGCTTCAACACCTATATGATCGGCTCGAATATCGAGGCTGCCCGCTATTCCGGCGTCAATACGCGGAGGGTCGTGGTACTCGTCTACGCCCTTTCGGGCGCCATGTGCGCGGTGGCAGGCATCATCATGCTGGCCCGTTTCAACTCCGTTCGCGTCGGCCACGGCGAATCCTATCTGCTGATCACGGTGCTTGCCTGCTTCCTCGGCGGCATCAACCCATTCGGCGGCTTTGGGCGTGTCATACCGGTGTTCGTGGCGCTCGTCGTCCTGCAGCTCCTGTCATCGGGCTTGAACCTGATGGGGGCCAATCAGCACCTTGCGACGGCGGTTTGGGGCCTGCTCCTCGTCGGCGTGATGATCCTGCGCTGGGTCGCATCGCACTACAAATTCCCCACCAATAGAAAAGGATGAAAGCTATGGAAGGCTTTGGTGTTCACACCAGCATGTGGACGATGAACTGGGACCGGTCAGGCGCGGAGCGGGCCGTGGCCGCCGCTGTCAAATACAAGGTCGACTTCATCGAGATCCCGATGCTCAATCCTCCGGCGGTCGACACAGCTCACACAAAAGCATTGCTTGAAAAACACGGGCTGCGGGCCGTGTGCTCCCTGGGCCTTCCCGAGCCCGCCTGGGCATCGGTTCGCCCGGAGGCTGCTATCGAGCATCTGACCGTCGCAATCGACAAGACCGCCGAGCTCGGCGGCGAGGCGCTCTCCGGCGTCATCTATGGCGGTATCGGGGAGCGCACCGGCGTGCCTCCGACGCAAAAGGAATATGACAATGTAGCCCGGGTTCTGACGGCTGCTGCCAAGCATGCCAAGGGTCTGGGCATCGAGCTTGGGGTCGAGGCGGTTAACCGCTACGAAAACCATCTGATCAACACCGGCTGGCAGGCGGTCGAGATGATCGAGCGCGTCGGCGCCGACAATGTCTTCGTTCACCTCGATACCTATCACATGAACATCGAGGAGAAAGGCGCCGCCAACGGCATTCTGGCAGCGCGCGACCACCTCAAATACATCCACCTGTCGGAGAGCGATCGCGGCACGCCTGGTTACGGCACCTGCGACTGGGATGAAATCTTCGCGACCCTTGCGGCGATCGGCTTCAAGGGCGGGCTTGCGATGGAAAGCTTCATCAACATGCCGCCGGAACTGGCCTACGGATTGTCGGTCTGGCGGCCGGTCGCCAAGGACGAAGAAGAGGTCATGGGCAACGGCCTCCCATTCCTGCGCAACAAGGCGCGGCAGTATGGCCTGATATAGGGTCATCGGCTACATCGATCCCGCTTGATTGCATTGGGCTGGAGGATTATCCAGCCCAACTGCATTTCACCTCTCTTACCCGTGATGGCGCAGAGCGGGAGAGCCTTCAGATAATCTGCGCCAACCATGATTTTCCACCGCTGGACGGACGCCACATTCCACGGATGTCCTCCTCGTAAACGATCTGGATATATCGCAGATCCGCGTCGCCCTGACCTCTACGCCGCTCAACTTAGAAGACGAGGTGGATTAACCGCAATCGACATATGGTTTTCTTGAAAGACGACCATCGAAATGTTTCTGAGTATTGCCTTGTGCCCGATTGAGGATACATCGCAACATGTGGAAACAATCGGGAGTTTCATATGAGGAAAACTATCCTAACAAGCATCGTAGCTTTGGCATTCGCCGCACCGGCCTTTGCGCAGGCAACAACCGATCAGATGGAAATGGCTTACAATTCGGCGCGCAATCAGCTTGGCATCCTGAAATATTGCCAGACCGCGGGCCACATAGACGGCGCAGCCGTTGATGTGCAGCAGAAAATGCTCACCCTCATCCCGCCGCCGTCGGACAAGACGAAAGGCGATGCTGCAGAACAAGAAGGCCAAAAAGGCACGATCTCCGCGATGGGCATCACTCAGAATCTTGCAGCCTCTGCAAAGGCGCAGAACGTCACCGAAAAGCAGTTCTGCGAAACCATTGCAAATGCGGTGGTCCAGGCCGGGGCACAGCTGCCGAAATGACCAAGCTGGTTGTGGCGGCCAAAGCCGCCACATTCCCTCAGCCTTTCCAAATCATTTCCCGAGCCAATGGTATTCGGCAACCGAAGCTTTGCCGGTTTTCTTGTCGTATAGGCACAGGAGGTTCACGATCTGGGCGCGCCCCTTGGCCTTTCCGAGCGACCCGCGCAGCAGGAGCGCAACCTTGCCGGTTGCGTCATCGAAGACGATCGGGGCGGAAACTTCAGGCGTGTTCATGCGTGACATGCCGATACACGTCCCATTCACCTTCGCGAAAAGCGCATTCCAGGCATCATCGCTCGAAGCGAAAGATTGTGCAGTCGTGGCCAACAGGACCAGCGCGGTGGTCGCCAATTTTACGAACATTTCCTTGCCTTTCACTTTCAGAATCGAATCGCGGGATACGCAACCATTGTGCCTGGCGCAAAGCGAGGGCAAAATAAGGGCGTGCAATGCCAAGTGGAATATACAGCGTAGCGATATCAAGCTAGGTGTTTAAAATTGAGCTGCCGCGCTTGCCCAAAAATGGTTGCCCGAAGCTCGAACTCTCTCATGGCGAGGTAGGTCTGACCGAGCCGATCGATTCTCGAAATTGACGAGGCGTCGTCCCCGTTCGTTCCTTGAAGATTTCGTAGAAGCGGCTGCTGGAGCCGAAGCCGCAGTCAAAGCCGATCTGCAGCACCGGATCGTTGGTATCCGTCAGCCGCTGCATCGCCCTCGCGATCCGATAGCGCGTGAGATAATCATTGACCGATATGCCGAGAACACTTCGGAACGCCTTGTTGGCGGTGCTTGCGTGTATGCCCGCAAGCCCTGCGAGATCCGTTACGCTTATCGGGTTTGCATATTGAGAGTTGATCAGATTGGTAAGCGTCTCCACATAACGAACCGTCTGCCCGCCCGACGAGACCGGCGAGATGGATATGGTGGAATCGGCGCTTTCTGAATTATCCAGGATAAGGCGCCTCATTCGCAGCCTCACTTCCTCCACGATCAGTCTCTGCCTGACAGCATTGCCCGTGCGCCATTCCGTTTCCCATCGCGGGATCATGACTGTGTCTGGCGCCTCGCGATTTCCTTCGCGCAGAAACCGACCCTGCATGATCGCTTGCCGGGCCTCTCCATCGATCGGCAAGGCAAGGAAATCGACGAGGGGAAGATAAGCGCACACCAGCGGCGCATTCGCTGATACCGCGATGGTTTGATGCGGAATGGCGGCCCAGAACAGGACCAATCGCCCGGCCTCAACCTGTTCCTGCCTCCCATTGAAGAGATAGGTCATCTCGCCCTCCATGAGCAGATTGACCTCGACATGATCGTGCCAATGCGCCGCCGCCATCGCATCCGCCGTGTGACGTTCGATCAGGAACTGGCCTCTGGATCCGATCCATTCTCCGCGCTCGTGATTGCTTCTCATTGTGGTTCAGACTCGGATTCCGGAATTAATAGGCCAATAGCAGGAAGAAATTCTGATTTGGAAGGTGCATTAGCATTGGATGACCTGATGGGAGATTGCAATGCCGAAGATTTGTCTCGTGGGTGCGGGCAGCACCGTTTTTGCGCAGAATATTCTGGGCGACGTCCTATCGTCGCAGGACGGAGGTGACTATGTCATCAGCCTTTTCGATATCGATCCGGAGCGCCTGAAGACGTCGGAGATCGTCGCCCGGCGGATTTACTCGTCGCTTCAGCTTGCAAATGTCAGGGTCGAAGCAACGCTTGACCGGCGCGAGGCGCTGCGCGGCTCCGACTTCGTGATCCTGATGATGCAGGTCGGCGGCTACAAGCCTGCGACGGTGACCGACTTTGATGTGCCGAAGAGATACGGCCTGCGGCAGACGATCGCCGACACGCTGGGAATCGGCGGTATTTTCCGCGGGCTACGAACCATCCCGGTGCTGGAGGCGATCTGCCGCGACATGCAGGATGTCTGCCCGCAGGCGCTCCTCATGCAATACGTCAACCCGATGGCGATCAATTGCTGGGCCATCAAGGAACTGGCCCCGGAGATCCGGACGGTCGGTCTCTGCCACAGCGTGCAGCACACGGCCGCCCACCTCGCTCAATGCCTCGGCGAGACTATTGCCGACGTGAACTATGTTTCGGCCGGCATAAACCACGTCGCCTTCTTCCTGAAATATGAGAAGGTGCATGGCGACGGGCGACGGGAGGACCTTTATCCGCGCCTCAAGGCGCTCGCCGCTGAAGGACGCGTTCCGCCGGATGATCGGGTGCGGTTCGATGTGCTTAAAAGACTTGGCCATTTCGTGACCGAATCCAGCGAGCACTTTTCCGAATACACCTCCTGGTACATCAAGGAGGGACGTGCGGATCTTATCAGCCAGTTCAACATCCCCTTGGATGAATATATCCGCCGCTGCGAAGTGCAGATCGAGGAATGGCACGCTCTGCGGAAGGAGTTGGAAGGCGATAAGCCGATCGAGATCTGCCGCAGCAACGAATATGCCGCCGGCATCATCCACGCTGCAGTCACCGGCAACCCGGCTTTGATCTATGGCAATGTGCCGAACAATGGGCTAATCGAGAATCTGCCGGACGAATGCATCGTCGAAGTGCCTTGCCATGTCGATCGAAACGGCATTCAGCCGATCCGGATCGGACGCATCCCCTCGCAGCTCGCCGCCGTCATGAACTTGAGCGTTTCCGTGCAGCAACTGACTGTCGAGGCGGCCTTGACGAAAAAGCGAGACCGCATCTACCAGGCGGCGCTCCTCGATCCACACACGTCTGCGGAACTATCGCCCGACCAGATCTGGAACCTCGTGGACGATCTGATCGAGGCGCATGGCGACCTCCTGCCCAGCTATCATTGACGCGGGGCCGCCTGGAGAACGGGCGGCAAGGCAATACATATTCAAGTGCGATCCTGTCGCAGAGCGCGCCGTCGATTTGACGGCGCGTTTTTGTTTTAACGCATCGCCAATAGATCATAAAAAATCATAAATCTGATTGACAATGATCTTTTTGGATGAAAATGTGATTGAAAATAAGGTTGGGACCATGGGAGTTCTTCGTTGAGCCAGGCAGTTGGAGTAAAGGTCGATCGTCTCGATGCCATTCGCAGCCATCTCTATGCGAACGGCTTTTCGACCATCCAGGCGCTCGCCGATGCGATCGGGGCTTCGCTTGCCACAGTTCGAAGAGACCTGCAGATTCTGGAGCAGGAAGGCGCGATCGACCGGGTTCATGGCGGGGCGCGGATTGCTGAGGGATCATCGGTCGAAGTTGCGTTTCAGGAGCGGGAAAAGCGCCATCTGTCGGCCAAGCGGGCGATCGCTACCGCGGCCTATGAGCTGCTGCATCCGCGCACGGCCATCTTTCTCGATGCGGGAACAACCGTCCTGCAGCTTGCCCGCCTCATTCGCATCAACCCCATGCCGCTAAGGATCTTCACCAACGGCCTGACGGTTGCGCAGGAATTCCTGAATATACCGAACCTCGAAGTCGTGCTGCTCGGCGGCCAGCTGCGCAGCGAGAATGCATCATTCGTCGGGCCGTTGGCCGAGGCGATGCTCGAGACCATCTGGTTCGATCAGCTTTTTCTCGGCGCCAGCGCAATCAGCACCGATGGCGCGATCTACAGCGTGGATAGCGCGGAGGCGAGCCTCAACCAGCGCATGCTGGCGCGATCGGCCAATCGTTTCGTTCTGGCCGATTCATCAAAGTTCGGGACCATGGCGACCTACAAGGTCGCGCCGTTGAACGCCGCAAAGGTCATCACCGACTCCGGGCTGACGCGCCACTGGCGCGACGAACTGGCCAACCTTGGCGTCGATACGACAATTGCCGATGCGGGGGCAAGGGAGTGACCGAAGAGCTGATCCTCGGCATCGATGGCGGTGGAAGCAAGGTGCTGGTCGCGCTTGCGGATCGAACCGGCCGGATCTTGCGGACATCTCGCGGCGGCGGCGTCAATCCGATGGACAATCCGAATTGGCTGCAAGAGCTGGAGCAGCATCTGCAGCCCTTTCGCGATGATCCACGACTAGCGGCCGTTGCCGCTGCCCTGCCTGCCTATGGCGAAGTCGAGCGCCTATCGGCGCTTCAACGCGATGCTATCGAACGGGCATTTCCAAACATCCGCCGTCAGGTGCTCAACGACGTTGACGCGGCGCATCTCGGCGCATTTGCCGGCCAACCTGGCATTCTCATTCTGTCCGGCACGGGTTCGATGTCCTGGGCACGCAATGCCGCCGGCACCTCGGCCCGCACGGGCGGATGGGGTGATGTGATCGGGGACGAGGGCAGCAGCCACTGGATTGGGGGCAAGGCGCTCAACCTCGTCAGTCAGAGCCTGGACGGACGTGCTCCCGCGACTGCACTGGCTAAGGCCTTGTTCGCCCGGCTTCATATCGATGCGGCGGATCCGATGAACGGGCTTGGCGATTGGGTCAGTGGGCTTGCCAATCCGCGCGCGGAGATTGCCGCACTGGCAGTGCTTGTCGATGAGGTTGCCCAGGGTGGGGACGAAGGTACCTTGGGGCTGCTTGAACAGGCAGCCGACGAACTCGCTAGGCATCATCGGGCGATCGCCGGACATTGCGATCCGGGCGCTGAATGGACCTATGCCGGCGGCACTTTTTCGAGCCGCATCCTCCTGAGTGCGCTAGAGCGCCGCATTGGCCGGCCGCCGGCGCAACCGAAACTCCCCCCTATTGGTGGCGCGCTCTTGGCCGCTGCCCAACTTCTCGACTGGCCCCTGGAAGAGGGCTGGTTCGGGCAAATAGCGGCCACGGCCAAAGGCGGTGACTGCGCATCCAAGTGAATTGAGCTCAAGAACAATCAAGGATGGGAACATGCATAAATTCATCTTGCCTCTACTCGCTTCAGCGGCCTTGGCGATCGCCATGCCCGCTCTCGCTCAGAACGCCAAGCCGCTGGCCGGCCAATCGATCACCGTACTGATGCCATCGCCGCAAGGCGCGAATATCGCAGCCGATTTTGAAGCCGAAACCGGCATCCACGTCGATCTGCAAACGCTGTCCTGGGACGACATCCGTCCTAAGCTGATCACAGCCCTCGTAGCCGGAACCGCTCCGGCCGACGTTACCGAGTTCGATTGGTCGTGGACCGGCCAGTTCAGTGCGGCTGGCTGGTATCTGCCGCTAAACGATGTAATCGATTCAGACACCGTCAAGGATATCGGCGTTTCGAATATCTTCACGGTTGACGGCAAGCTGCTCGGCGTTCCCTACAGCAACGACTTCCGCGTCATGCTGGTCAACAAGAAGCATTTTGCGGATGCGGGCATCATCGAGATGCCGAAGACGCTGGATGCGCTGGTCGCCGCCGCCAAGAAGATCAAGGAAAAGGGCATTGCCCAGTATCCGATCGGCCTGCCGGTTTCGGCCACGGAAGGTGCGTCGACGAGCTGGTACCTGTTGACCAAGGCATTCGGCGGCGAACTCTTCGACAAGGACTTCAATCCGCTTTTCACATCGCCGGATTCGGCGGGTTACAAGGCGCTCGCTTTCGAGTTGATGCTGCTCAAGGAAGGCTTGGTCGATCCGGCCTCGACCGGCCTGAAAGATAGCCAGATCAATGAGAGCATGTTTGCGCAGGGCATCGCCAGTATCATGATCTCGGGCGAGCCGGGGCGCCTCAGCCAGATGAATGACCCCAAGCAATCTAAGGTCGCTGGCCAGGTCGAAGCTATCCTTGTACCGACGGCGAGCGGCGACACGCGCAGTTTCGGCCTGCCGGAAGCCCTTGCCATTCCAAATGTCTCCCCCAACAAGGAGGCGGCGATCGCCTTCGTGAAGTGGTTTACAAGCAAGGATTTCCAGAAAAAGAACGCCGCCAATGGGTTCCTGCCGACACGCACCTCGGCGCTATCCGAACTGAACGAGGCCGGAAAGCTGATCAGCGGCGATGCCCTTGTCGCGCAGTCCAAGACTGTCGAACCGCTCTTCCCACAGGGTACCCCGCCTTGGTATCCGCAATTCTCCAGCGGCGTGAACACGGCGATCAATAGCGCCGCCAAGGGGCAGATGACCGTCGATCAGGCGATGCAGGCTATCGCTGACGCTGCCAAGCAGGCAATGTCGCAATGACAGCCGTTACGTCAGAAGGTGTTACGAGCAAGCGTGGGGTCGGCGTCAGCGCCGACACCACACTCGGCCTGCTGCTGGTGTCGCCTATCGTCATCACCATGGCCGCCCTGGTCTTCTATCCAATGGGTCGAACTCTTTGGGACAGCCTGCACAGGGTCAATCCCATGCAGGCCGGTACTCCATTCGTCGGCCTGGAAAACTACGGCCGCATGCTGACGGACGGCCAGCTCGCGACGACGTGGGTCAACACGCTCATGTATGTCGTTCTAGCCGTGGCCGCCGAGACTATTTTCGGCGTTCTTGCGGCTGCGCTGATCAACCAGATCAAGGTCGGGCGGCAATGGGTGCTCGCGGCGGTAATCCTGCCCTGGGCTCTTCCGGGCGTCGTCAACTCAGTGATCTGGCTCTGGATCTATCAACCGGGTGCCGGCCTATTGAACGGCATTCTCTCGGCCCTCGGACTGCCCTTCGAAAACCACGTCTGGTTCAACGATCGAACCAGCGCGATCATTGCCGTCACCGTTGTTCATGTTTGGCGGATGATGCCGTTGACGATCGTCATTGTTCTGGCGGCGATGCAGAGCATTCCGGCGCATCTCTATGAGGCGGCCCGGATCGACGGAGCCACCCGCACGCAGATGTTCGGGCTGGTCACGCTTCCGCTCGTTCGCAGCGCCATCGCCGTCGCCATGACGAATGCGACCGTGAATGCTTTCAATCTCTTCGACGAAGCCTGGGTCCTTGCGGGTGCGAGCCTGGAGACGCGGCCCGTGCTGGTGCAGATCTACCTTGAGACGTTCCAGAACCTCCGCTTTTCCTACGGCATGGCGCTCTCGGTGGTCATCACGCTGGTGTCTCTGCTGATCTCGCTCGTCTATGTCCTTCGCGTTTATCGCAACACACGGTTCGACTGATGAAGACCACCATTCCATACAGAATCATGGTTTGGACCGGCGTTGCCGTCCTGTTGATCTGGTCCCTGGGGCCGATCTACTGGACAGTCGCAAGCTCGGTCACACCCACCGACGATTTCTCGACGCGGCCGATCAACTTCTTCCCGAAGCACTTCACGCTGGATCATTATTCCCGACTGCTTGGCATCGACATTGCCCGGATCGGTGGCGTGGAAGTGTTCAAGCAATTCCAGGCAGCCCTGATCAACAGCGTGGTTACCTCGGTAGCGGCGACGCTGCTGTGCGTCGCGGTCTCCGCGCTCGGTGCCTATGCGTTCACGAGGCTTCAATTTCCCGGCCGAAAGACGCTCTTCATCGCCGTCGTGGCGACGCTGGCGATCCCGGCCTATGCCGTATTGATCCCGCTCTACCAGATCATGATCAAGCTGCATCTGGTCGATACCTATGTCGGTGTCGCGCTGATCTATGTTTCGGCCTATCTGCCGCTGTCGCTGTGGCTGCTTAGAAGCGTCTTCGAAGCCCTTCCGATCGCCCTGGAGGAGGCTGCGCAGCTCGATGGCGCGGGCAAGCTCTACATCTTCTTCAATATCGTGCTGCCACTCGCCGGACCCGGGCTGACGGCAGCCGCGATCCTGACCTTCCTCGGTGCCTGGGGACAATATCTCGTTCCGCTCATCTTCTCGCCGCAGGCGACGAAACCCCTGACGGTTCTCATCCCCGAATTCGTCACCAAGAATTTCATCGACTATGGCCTGATCACGGCAAGCGGCTCGATCGCAATCGTCATTCCCGCCTTGGTCGTCATTTTCCTCAACCGATACCTCGTCAGCGGTCTGCTGGCTGGTTCGGTCAAATAATCGGAGACCCCATGAACACGACCGAAAAGGTTATTTTCGAGCAATATCCCTATTGGGAAAAGGCCATTGGCTCGAATTCAGCCATCGATAGCACCGAGCTGCTCGTCTTTGTCGGCTGCGGCACATCTTTCAATCTTGCGCTCTCGCTGGCCGCCTATGCGAACATGGCCGGATACAAGGCAATCGCGGTCCCTGGCGCGGAGTGGCAGAACCGGCCGTCGGCCTTCTGGCCGGAATGGCGAAAGACCCATGTGGTCGCGCTCTCGCGCAGCGGTGAGACGACCGAGACTGTCGCCGCGGCCAAGGCAAGCCGCGCCGCCGGAGCCTTCGTAACGGCCATCACCGTCGAACCGGAAAGCTCGCTCGCGAAAAACTGCGATCGGATGATCGCCGCCGCGACGCACCCGGAAGAAGGCATCGTCATGACGGTGTCGGCGAGCCTTATGGTGCTTCTCGGCTTGCAGATGATCGGGCAGGAAATCCCGCTATCGGCTATCAGCTCCGCCCGCCGGCTTGCCGACGATCTCGATGCTGCACTTCCCCAAATTATCGCCGGCCGCTCGCATTTCGTGTTTCTGGGTGGTGGCCCGCTATTCGGCATTGCCTTGGAAGGCGCGCTCAAGCTCATGGAAATGAGCCAGGTGATGACGCAGGCCTTCCACCCGCTCGAATATCGCCACGGGCCCATCAGCCTTGTCGACGGAAAGACTGCCGCAGTGGTGCTCTACACCTCGGATCAGAAAGAGGCCGAGATCAAACTGGTGGACGAGTTGCGGGAAAAGGGCGCGGTTGTCATCGGAATTGGTGGCCCGGGAGATCTCGAACTCGCCACGGATGTCGATCTTTCGCTTGCCGGTCTCGTCGTCCTCCCGGCGTTGCAGATCCTTGGCGAACGCGTTGCCCAGGCCCATCAGATCGATACCGTTTCCCCGCGCCACCTGACCAAGGTTGTGAAACTCGCATGACGTCGATCGAGGAGAACCGCCAGATCGCGCTTCGAAAGCTCTTCGGAGCAAGAAATCTGCCCCTGCCGCGCGGCATCACCTCCGTCTGCTCGGCTCACCCGCTCGTCATCGAGGCGGCGCTTCGCCGTGCAGCTGCAGAGGGCCGGGCGGTGCTCATCGAAGCCACCTGCAATCAGGTCAACCAGGAGGGTGGCTATACCAGGATGAGGCCGACGGACTTTCGCCGGTTCATCGAAGGGATCGCCGCAGAGGTCGGCTATCCCGCCGAGCGCATCATTCTCGGGGGCGATCATCTCGGCCCCAATCCATGGAGAAAGCTGCCTGCCGAAGAAGCGATGGCGCGGGCAGAGGCCATGGCCGCAGCCTATGTCGAAGCGGGATTCGAGAAGATCCATCTCGATACTTCGATGGGCTGCGCCGGCGAGCCGGTTGCGCTTGCCGACGAGTTGACTGCCGCCCGAGCCGCGCGCCTCGCCAAAGTCGCCGAAGACGCGGCGAAGCGTTCCGATCTCCGTCCGCCAGTTTACGTCATCGGAACCGAAGTGCCGCCGCCCGGCGGCGCGACGCATGCACTCGAAGATATCGAGATAACGCAGGCCGACGCAGCTCTGAAGACACTGGCGGTTCATCGCTCCTCCTTCGCCGCGGCAGGCGTGGCATCGGCGATGGAGCGCGTCATCGGGATCGTGGTCCAGCCGGGTGTGGAGTTCGGCAACACGAATGTTGCACTCTATAGACCCGAGCGAGCCAGCAAACTCATGGCTTCTCTGGACGATATGCCGGGACTGCTTTTTGAAGCGCATTCCACCGACTACCAACCAACGGAAGCCTTGTCCGCTCTTGTCGATGGTGGCTTTGCCATTCTGAAGGTGGGACCGGGCCTGACCTTTGCCCTGCGGGAAGCTCTATACGGGCTCGATGCGATCGCGGATGTGCTTGCCGGGGCGGCATCGCACACCGGCCTGGCCGCGACCATGGAAGCAATCATGCTCGATCAACCCGCACATTGGGCCGGCCATTACAGCGGCAGTGCCGAGGAACAACGGCTGCAGCGACATTTCAGCTATAGCGACCGAATTCGCTATTACTGGCCAGACGTGCGCGCATCCGCTGCCGTCGATGCGGTTTTTGATCGGCTCCAAGGCGATATCCCGGAGACCCTGATCAGCCAGTATCTGGCCAGGCTCTATCCCGATGTCGTGTCGAAGCGGATCGTCCCGCGGGCGAGAGAGCTCTGCCTTGCTGCGATCGATGCGGCGTTGGCGCCTTATTCCGCTGCCACGGCAGCCCGATAGCAGAAGCGCGGCCATCTTCAGCGAACGGCCGCAGACCGAACCTTAAGAATTCCAGCCGGAGAGAGTTATGGCGTCAGTAAACGTGGCGAATGCCCGCAAGAGTTACGGTCACTTCGAAGTTCTGCACGGGGTCAATATCGATATCCAGGACGGCGAGTTCGTCATCCTCGTCGGTCCCTCCGGCTGCGGAAAATCGACCCTGCTGCGCATGATCGCCGGGCTGGAGGAGATCTCCGATGGCAGGATTTCGATCGGCAACAAGGTCGTGAACAATGTCGCCCCGAAGGAACGCGATATCGCCATGGTCTTTCAGTCCTACGCGCTTTACCCGCATTTGACTGTCGAGGCGAATATGGGATTTTCGCTGCGGCTGGCGAAAGCCCCGAAAGAGCAGACGAGGCAGCGAGTGCTGGAGGCCGCCCAAATTCTCGGGCTTGAGCACCTGCTCGACAGATATCCGAAAAACCTCTCCGGCGGCCAGCGCCAGCGCGTAGCCATGGGCAGGGCCATCGTACGGCAGCCGCAAGTCTTCCTGTTTGACGAGCCATTGTCCAACCTGGATGCGAAGCTGCGCGTTCAGATGCGCTCCGAGATCAAGCAGCTGCACCAGCGGCTTAAGACAACGATCGTCTACGTCACGCACGACCAGATCGAAGCCATGACCATGGCCGACCGGATCGTGGTGATGCGCGATGGATATGTGGAGCAGATCGGCTCACCCCTGGATCTTTATGATCACCCGGCAAACCTTTTCGTTGCCGGTTTCATCGGCTCGCCGGGAATGAACCTCATTCGTGGCAAGGTCAGCACTGCCGGCGCACCCACCTTCATTGCGGACGGGGGAGGGCAGTTGCCCTTGCCCGATGGGGTAGTGCTGGAGCCGGGAGCGGAAATCATTTACGGGATCAGACCGGAGCATCTGACGATCGGGCAAGGTCCTGTTACGGCCGAAGTCGTGCTCATCGAGCCCACCGGGGCTGAAACCCAGGTGACGGCCAAGCTCGGCCCGGACTACCTCATCGCCACTGTGAGGGAACGGCTGGATCTGCGCGCCGGCGATAGGATCGTCATCGCTCCGGACCTCGGCAAGGTGCATCTATTTGATGCGAAAACGGAAAAGCGGCTCGTGTCGATCTAGCATCCGATCGGATTCAGGCGGCGATTGCGATCCTTGTTCCGCCAAACTCATTATCTTGTGGAGAGTCGCCGGCTCCTGCCGTAATGCGCACACGTTCCTCACTAGGATCTCTATGCTTCCGCGAATCGCTACGGTGTCCGCCCGATAGTGGCACGCGAACGCGAGTGACATTGAAATTGATCCATTGGAGTCCTTCATGGCCGACATCCGCGCACCGCTTTCCGGGGTGATACCGAAGATTTCCGTCGTAGGCGTCGGCGGCGGCGGCGGCAACGCGATCAACAATATGATTGCCGAGGAGCTCCAGGGCGTCGAATTCATCGCCGCCAACACGGACGCGCAGGCGCTCGCGACATCGAAAGCAGCCAAGCGCATTCAGCTGGGTGCACAGGTAACCGAAGGTCTCGGCGCGGGCTCCTTGCCGGATATCGGCCGCGCTGCTGCCGAGGAATCCATCGACGAAATCATGGATCACCTTCACGGCACGCATATGTGCTTCATCACGGCCGGCATGGGCGGCGGCACCGGCACCGGCGCTGCCCCTGTCATCGCTCAGGTCGCGCGCCAGGCAGGCATCCTCACGGTCGGCGTCGTTACCAAGCCCTTTACCTTCGAAGGTAACCGGCGCATGCGCACGGCCGATGCCGGTATCGAGCGGCTTCGCGAATGTGCGGATACCGTCATCGTCATCCCCAATCAGAACCTGTTTCGCATTGCGGATGCCACGACCACCTTCGCGAATGCCTTCGTGACCGCGGACCGGGTGCTCTATGCCGGTGTCAGCTGCATCACCGATCTGATCATCAAGGAAGGCCTCATCAATCTCGATTTCGCCGACGTCAAATCCGTCATGCGTGGCATGGGCCGGGCCATGATGGGAACGGGCGAGGCGAGCGGTCCGGGCCGTGCATTGAAGGCGGCAGACGCCGCCGTTGCCAACCCGCTGCTGGATGACATGAGCATGAAGGGCGCTCGCGGCGTGCTGATCTCGATCTCCGGCGGCACGGACATGACGCTGTTCGAGGTCGACGAGGCCGCCAGCCGCATCCGCGACGAAGTCCTTGACGATGCCGATATCGTTGTCGGTGCGATTTTTGACCGGAACCTTGACGGCGTGTTCAGGGTATCGGTCGTAGCGACGGGTCTCGATGGTTTCGCGGCGGCCGGCAATCAGTTCGGAAGCGTCGGACTGGATCAGCGCTAAAGAGCGGCGCTGAACGGCGCCCAACTCCAGGCAGGTATTAGGATGGGCCGCTCGCCTAGGCGGCTCCCATAAGCATGGCCTTGTGATCCCCTTGGACGATGTCGTCCTGGAGCCTTGACGCCAGGCGCTTCAGGTCCCGCTTTGGCGGCTCGCCAAACATGCGCGCATATTCACGGCTGAACTGGGATGGGCTTTCGTAGCCGACCTGGAATGCGGCAGCTTCGACGTTGACCGCGCGGGAAACCATCAAGCGGCGCGCCTCCAGAAGCCGAAGCTGCTTTTGGTATTGCAGCGGCGAGACGGATGTCAGTGCCTTGAACTGGCGATGGAAGGCGGAGACGCTGATCTGGGCGATTTCCGCCAGCTCGTCGATGCGAACGGGCTCCGCAAAACGTTCGCGCAACCAGCGCATGGCCTCCAGCACCCTCTGCGAAGGACTGTTCGTCAAAGCCATGCGGATGATATCGCCGCCGTGAGGTCCGGTCAGGAGCCAGTAGCAGATCTCGCGCATGATCCCCGGGTAAAGCGTCGGGATTGCCTTTGGCGTATCAAGCAAACGAACCAGGCGAAGCGCGCAATCGGCGAGCGGGCCTTGAAAGTCGGTGACGAATACGCCGCGTCCAGTATCTCCGCTTGCCTTAGGGGGCTCATCCAGGCTTTCGGCGACGCTTCGCATGATAACAAGGTCAAGCTCGAACGCCAGAACGAGACATGGTTTAGCCGGACTGGCCTCGGTGACCCGTCCGATCGACGGGGCCTCCACCCCGACGACCAGGGCTTCGCCTGCCTTATACTCCAGCTTGTTCTCGCCGAAGCTCGCCCATTTGGCGCCCTGAGCCACGATGCACATGGCCGGCTGCGATACCCGGTGGACGGGTGGCTTCGGATGGTCGGAGCGAAGAATGGCCATGCTGTCGATCGGCGTGAAGTAAGGACTCATACCCTTCTGACGATCCGTATAATGCAGCATCGCCGCCGCCAATTCCTCAAGCATGCTCTTTAGCCCTCATCGCGCCAGGCCCGTACCATAGATATCTCAGCAGAAATAGGCAAGAATCAAGATGGTTTCGGCATTCAATTGATGCTTCGCTCCTGCCTATAATCGGCCATTGGCCAGAATACAGGAGCCCATCATGACATCTGAGAATTCAACAGGATCAACCCAAAAGATCGCCATCATCACCGGCGGCAGCCGCGGGATCGGTCGCAGTACGGTGCTGAACCTCGCAAAACGCGGCGTCCGTTCGATATTCACCTACAAGTCAAATCAGGCAGAAGCCGATAGGGTCGTGGCACTTGCCGCTGAAGCAGGCGCGACGGCCACGGCCCTGCAGCTCGATGCCGGCAACGCCGCTGAATTCGCGGGCTTCGTCGAGAGCGTTCGGAGCGCTCTCGCGAAAATGGAAGCCGACCGCTTCGACTATCTCGTCAACAATGCCGGCACCTCCTCTGCCGCAACGCTGGCAAACGGCACCGCGGCCGAGATCGACGCGCAGTTCAACATCCACTTCAAAGGGGTCTTCCTGCTCACCCAGGCGCTGCTGCCGCTCATCAATGACGGCGGCAGGATCGTCAACATCTCATCTGGGCTTGCCCGATTTGCTCTGAATGGGCGCGCCATCTACGGGCCTATGAAGGCAGCCGTGGAGGCTCTCACCCGTTACATGGCGCTCGAATTGGGTCCTCGCCGGATCACCGTCAATGTCGTCGCGCCGGGGGCTATCGCCACCGACTTCAGCGGCGGCATCGTCAGGGATAATCCGCAGGTCAGCCAGATGGTCGCCGATCATACGGCGCTCGGGCGCGTCGGTCTGCCCGACGATGTCGGCCAGGTTATCGCCGGGCTGCTGTCCGAAGAGTTCGGCTGGGTGAACGCGCAGCGCATCGAAGTGGCTGGCGGCGTTCATATCTGACACCTTGAAAAGAGAACATCATGACTTTTCCCAACGACAGGGCCTACATTGTTACCGGGCCGACTTCGGGCATCGGTCGACATACCGCGCTTGAACTTGCCAAGCATGGAATGGTCGTCCTTGTCGGCCGCAACCCCGCAAAGCTGTCCGAGGTAAGAAAGCTCATCGAACAGCGAGGACAACAGGCCGCGTCCGTCGTCTGCGACCTGTCGGAACCTGCCAGTGTCAAACGCGCGGTTCAGGAGATTATCGCCCTCAACCTTCCGATTGAGGGCCTGCTGAATAATGCGGGTATCATGCAGCTGAAGGCGACAAGGAATAGGCTCGGGTGGGACACGACTTTCGCCACCAACCATCTTGGCCCATTTGCACTAACAGAAGCGCTTCTCCCGTATCTGCCCGACGGCTCGAACGTCGTCTTCATCGCGTCCGGCGTGGAAGATCCCGAGCGAAAGCCCGCCAGGGCGGCGGGTTTTCGGGGCGGCCGCTACATCTCGGTTGAAGCGAGTGCGCGGGGAGAGTGGAAACCGGATGGGTCGAAGATGCTCGGCGCTGACGCCTACGCCACCTCGAAACAATGCAATCTGGCAACCGCCTATACGCTGGCACGCGAGAACCCGCACCTTTACGTCAACGCCCTTGAGCCTGGTTTCAGCCCGGGCAGCGATCTTGGGCGTGATGCCAACCTCTTCCTGCGTCTTCTGATGAAATACGTCCTCTCGCCTCTCGCGCCGCACATCAAATACTGGAGCACTCCGAAGCTGGCAGCCCGCGAGGCCGTAAAGGTACTCTTGAACGCGGGAAAAGTGACCGGCGTCTACTTCGACGAGGTCGGCAAGCCGATGCTGGGATCGGTGCAAGTGCGGGACATCGCGTTTCAGGATCGCGTCGTTGCGGAAACCCGTGATTTCCTGGAGAGCATTCCGGCTTAAAGGTGACGGCCGCAAGGGTCATCTCATGGCCGATTCCGGGCATTTGTTGGCTGAACCTTGGTAGCCGATCTTTTGCTGCAGATGATAGAAACGTATCCCGCTCCCCACTGATCTTCCTGCGCGTAAAGCTGGAATCGGAGATGCATGTCAACCGGCAGCTTGACCAGTTCGGCGGAGCGAGACATCGAAGGGGAGAAGGCGCGCACCAGAACCCCTCTGGTGATATAGTGCCATTGAAGCGGACGGCAGCACTGGTCAAGTCACCGGCGCGCGCCTGAGTGCAAGCACGTCGTGTCGGCTGTATTCTGTGTTTGGAAAGCACGCCGTAGCCAATTGCCGGTTCTTCCGGATCGGCCGGAAACCATCTGGAGCGTGTCCGACGAAACCAGCGGGGGGCACGGCCTCGTCGGACGCTGCAGTTGCCGGATCGGGGGTGGCATCCAACCCGGTAGCTCGAATTATATCACTACTTTAGGTATATCTAAGCTACCCAAACGGGTGGTTTAGGTCACGAAGCAAACCACCCAGTTGGGCATGCCAACAAGTTGTGGACTGGAAACGATGCGCCAAGCCATCAATAGATGGCTGGATCAGATAAACAGGGCCGTCGAGCCTGCACTGCCGGCCGGTGGCTGCATCAATGTGTCGTCACCGGAACCCGCCGAGGCAGTTTGGGACGCCGCCTGTTTGTCGGCCTGCATATCGCGTTTGGCCTTGTCGAGAAGCGCCTTGATCTCCGCCAGTATTGCATTGAACTGGTCGACGATCTTCTGATCGCCGGATGAGAAACCGGAGCCTGTGCCACCATCCTCGGCCATGGCATGATAGGCGAATTTAGCCTGCTTTGCGTCGACGCCATCGGGGTCGTCCGTCTTGCCGTCATTCGTCGTGCCGGCATCCTTGGTGGCGTTGGACTCGGTATCGTCCGATGCCACCGCGCCTGCTTCTGTGCTGGCCGCCGCGTCGGCGACGGGGGCACTTGGCGCCGTGGAAGACGCGCCGGCAGCTCCGATCGCCTGGGAGAATTGTTGCGCAGCGGCGCCCACCGAACGCGCGAGTTCCCCCGCGATCCTGGCGATGACTTGTGGAGGGAAACCATAGCGCTTCAGAAAATCAAGTTCCTGCTTCGCATCTTCGATCTTGCTCAGAGCTCGGGATCTGGCATCGGAGCTTGAGCTCAGGAGTATCTGGCTCGGATCCTGGCGCTGCTTCTTGATGCCATCATTCGCCGAAATCAGGCCGCTCGACGTTGGCGACGTCGACACCGATTGGATTTGCATTGCTACCCCGCTACAATTTACAGGGGTAGGCCTATATGTTGCGACTTGCCCAGAGCTGTAGACGGATTGAAATCGCGAGTTCCGGTTCGATCTTGCGCATGGGAGTTCGATCAGCCCGGTTGTAATCACAGGAGCGTATTACGTGGCGCTCAGCCTCGTCACAAGCTCGGGTACGACGCTCTCCGTAAATGGCGCTGCGTCGGGATTGGCAAATCTTCGGTCGATGAGATCAACCGCCTGCCGGGCCATCAGGACCGGATCCTGGCGAAAGGTCGTCAGGCGATAGCTCAGCCAGCTAGCTTCGGGGACGTCATCGAACCCGATCACCGCCAGATCGTTCGGGATGCTCAATCCCAGTTCGCTCCGCGCAAAATCCATCAGCCCAAATGCGATCTGGTCATTGACGCAGAACACCGCCTCCGGGCGATCGCTGCCGCACAGCAATTGGCGTGCCGCCTCAAGTCCGCCCGCGTAGTCCGTATTTTGCCCCTTGGCGACGACGACAGTCGCTCCCAGCGCTTTTCCCGCCTGCACGAAGCCTGTCTCACGCTCGGTGATGCTTGGCGTGCCGGAATTCGATCCGGCTATTCCGAGAAGACGATGACCGCGCCGGACAAATATCTCCGCTGCCTTGGCCGCCGCAGCCGTATTGCCGACGCGCACCTGATCCGCTCCCGGCTCGGACCGGCCGATCGCCACGATCGACTGGCCGTTGCGATGAGCGAGGTCCACGAAGTTCTTCGGCGTCGATCCCGAGAGGATGATCGTCGCCTCGGCGCGATGGCCGATCAAGGTTTTCTGTGCCGCGAGCAGCTCTTCTTCCGTCTGACCCGTATTGATCAGGATCGGGATGCTGCCTCGCTGGATGAGGGCCTTGGCGAGCGCCGCGGCAAGGTGGGCACGAAAGCCGAGTTCCGGATTGGTGGCGACGATCCCGACCAGCCGGCTGTGGTTGTTGAGCACCGCTCTCGCCCTGTCTCTTATACACATCTAGATGTGTATAAGAGACAGGATCTGGGCCGCAATCTGCTGGAGGCTGAGGTCGGCGCCGTGATAGCTGTCGAAATTGCCGGTGACCTTCAGTGGATCGGTCACGCCGCCGGATTTCAGA
>BFBZ01000937.1_pt1 | contig 22166 bp, 24 predicted proteins | sample 1888401 | NCBI WGS metagenome assembly BFBZ01 (sample SAMD00112614, study PRJDB3348) | symbiont metagenome | host: Chara braunii | reverse complement strand
CATCCGTGACGCCTCCGTGATTCGGCGTCACGGACAGAATCACGGCAGATTCTTTCGGGGCAATAGGCTTGCCGACGATGTGGGTAATTGAAAGCTTCACCGGATGGGTACTACGCTTCTATGAACTCGCCGCAGCCGGCGCCGCGCCGATCGCGAGCGAGGCGCTGGAGCGCATTGCGAAGCTCTATGCGATCGAGAGCATGATCCGTGGCCGCGTCGCCGATGAGCGGCGTACGATCCGGCAGCAAAAGAGCAAACCGATCATCGACGACCTGGAACGGTGGCTGCGCGGCAAGCTGGAGCTCATCAGTCAGAAGACCAAGCTTGCCGAAGCGATCCGTTATGCCCTCTCACGCTGGGCGGGCTTGATCCGCTTCGTCGATGATGGTCGCATCGAGATCGACAACAACGTCGTCGAGCGCTCGATCCGTCCGATTGCGCTCAATCGAAAGAATGCTCTCTTCGCTGGCTCGGATGGCGGGGGCGAGCACTGGGCGACCATCGCCTCATTGATCGAGACTTGCAAACTCAATGCAATCGAGCCGCAAGGTTATCTGACCGACGTCATCAGCCGCATCGCGAACGGCCATCCCAACAGCCGGATCGACGAACTCCTGCCCTGGTTCTACGCCGACACGCTCGCACTCAAGGCTGTGGCCTGAGGACGACGCTTACCCAGTAACAGCCGATCCGAGTCGATCAGCTGCCGCACCCTGGCCTCAAAACCGACGCGCGTGACCGCGCCGATCTTCAGCCCCGGCGGACGCAAAAGGCCGCGGATGGCCTGTTCGTTGGAAGTCACCGCTCTTACGGCAGCCTTACGTGCGGCGGTCAACGTGCGCAGCCTCTGGCCCGCCGCAGACTTCAAATGAACCGCCTTGAACCAACCCGTGCGGACAATCTGCGCAATCCCCTGCGCATCATTCCGGTCCGTCTTTACCGTCATTGCGCTTAAAAGCGGCTTTGACATGTCGGCTCTCGAGGCAGACGACTGGGAAGCCCTCATCGAGAAGTCGCCCGCCGATCCACTCGGAGGTCGCACCCGCTTCCAGGCCAACGCGAGCCAGATCGTTCCGCCATCGCTCCAGTGCAGCCGCCACAGCCTCGGGGTCACCGAGCACCTTCCCCTGCCACAGCATCTCGCCGGCTTCGCCAACAATGCAAATTGCTACCGCGTCGAGAGAAATGTCCAACCCTGCATAAATGCCCATGCCGATCTCCATTGCCAAGCTCGGCTCTAAGCATCGGTCGAACGGATTGCTCCGGAAAGGGGCCTGCGTTCAGCGAGCTGAACCGAATACCCCATCTCTTCCGTGAACCGGCTCGGCTTCATGTCCATCCCCTCGTAGGTGACGGACTCTACCCATTCTTGGAGGAGATCGCAGGGCTCAGCTCAGTGAGTGTGTGGGAGTCTCCTTCTCTCTAATAAAGCCGCGCTAAGCTGGCCTCAGTTAAAGCCATGTGCGGACCGCACTGAATGCCTGCATCGACACGTGCAATGATCTATTGTTTGGTTCCACAAGACGTCTTGCTTAAGGCGCTAAATATATCCTGCCATGACTTTGTTCGGCGCAAACGTCGTCGTATATCGGCTAAAATTTGAATGCGCTTGGAGTCCGTCATGCAGATTGCGCGTCATATATGCCCATACTGTTCAATTAATATGCGCTTGGTAGTGAAGGTTGCTTCGACGCAGACACTTCCTTCGCTGACAAACTATTGGTGCGCCTCGTGCCATGTTGACATTACTTTTGAGGATAGACGCGCGGATGGCATGTCGAAGAGAGAAGAAATGACATGATCGAGAGCCGCCGATAATCGGCGGCGAATCGCCAAAGACTTGGCGCTTTGATGATCTATATATCAAGATGCGTTTCCGATCCCTTATATTTCGTCTCATCTCGACTGTGCCGCAACTAGCCGTGAGAGGCAGCCGTCGACAAGCTGTTGTTCAAACCGTTGACGCAGGCGACCCTGCTCGTCGAACAGCCCTGGCGCAGTTCCAACTTCCAGATATTGCGATATCACACGCGCGCCGAGTTCGGTAAGAAGCTGCGCGAGGGCAGGCTGCCCTCGCAAGGCTCCGGCGCCTCTCGATGACGCGCCGCACAAGGCGACTGAGATTCCTCGAAATGGGGTTTCGCTTTCTGCGTCTAGAGCGGATAGCCATCGGATGGCGTTTTTCAGAAGTGCGGAGTAGGCGCCGGTATATTCGTCAGAGCTCATAAAGACTCCGTCCGCTTGCAATAGACGGTTTCTTAGCATGACCGCATCCAGGGGAATCTCCTTTGCAACGTCGTCGCTCTCCGAAAAATTCGGAAGGGCGAGATCGCTCAAATCGATAACCGTCGCGGTGGCCTCGCTTTCGAATGCGGTACTCGTCAGCGCAGCAGCGGCCGTTGCGAGCCGCCAGTTAGCCGATCCGATCTGGCTGCTGCCGGAGAGAAAAATCAGGTCTACCAAGATATCCGCCATCTGAATTTCAGAAAGACATCAGCCGCGCGGGAGTTCCGCGGGAGTTGCGCCCGTAGCACGTAGCCGCAAACTTGACAGGAAAAAGAGCGGTCTGTAAACAAAATCCGTATAGCGACCGATGTTCGTATATCGAACAAAATGGCCAAACGAACAACAGGCGAATTCCGACGATGGATGACCTGACGCGCGTCCCACTCGACCTGCCGACCTGGTCCAAGGAAGACGGTGCACGGCGCGTGCCGTATTGGCTGTTCCAACGCGAGGATATCTATGCCCTCGAAAAGCAGAGGATGTTCGACGGTCCGACCTGGAACTTTCTATGCCTGGAAGCGGAGTTGCAGGCGCCCGGCGATTTTGTCGCGGTCGACGTTGGCGAGAAGCCGGTCATCGTGACGCGCGACACGGATGGCGAGATCTACGGCTTCGAGAACCGCTGCGCGCATCGCGGCTCGCTGCTGGCGTTGGAAGACCGCGGCAACGTCAAGGATTTCACCTGCGTTTATCACGCCTGGCGGCATAGTCTTCAGGGTAACCTCGTGGCTGTCGCATTCAAGGACGGCATCCGTGGCCGGGGCGGCATCGCGCCGGACTTCTGCATGTCGCAGCAGGGCCCGAAGAAGATGCGGATCACGACGCTCTACGGTCTCGTTTTCGGCAGCTTCGACGAGGATGTCGAGGATATCGAGACCTATATCGGCGAGGCGGTGCTCGATCGCATCCGCCGGGTTCTGGACGGGCGCAAGCCGGTGGTGCTCGGGCGCTTCACGCAGATCTTGCCGAATAACTGGAAGCTTTACGTCGAGAATACCAAGGACAGTTATCACGCCAGCATTTTGCATACCTTCTTTACGACCTTCGAGATCAATCGGCTTTCACAGAGAGGCGGCATCATCGTCAGCGAGAATGGCGGCTGTCACGTCAGCTATTCCGAGATCGACCGGAACGCCGAAGCGGAGAAGGCCAAGAGCGTGTATGCCGAGCAGAATATCCGGTCGCAATCGGACCTGAAGCTTGCCGACATGTCGCTACTCGAAAGCTTCAAGGAATTCGATGACGACGTCACCCTGCAGATTCTGTCGGTGTTCCCGAATTTCGTTCTGCAGCAGATCCAGAATGCGGTCGCCGTGCGCACGATATTGCCGCGCGGCACCGACAGCATGCATTTGAAGTGGACCTATATCGGCTTCGAGGACGACACCGCCGAGCAGCGCAAGAAGCGCCTGAAACTTTCGAATCTTGTCGGGCCGGGGGGCTATGTGTCGATGGAGGACGGTTGCATTGGTGGCTTCGTGCAGCGCGGCACCAGGGAGTCGCCCGACGAGCGCGCCGTGCTGGCGATGGGCGGTTATGACATCGGCACTAGCGACGACCGGATCACAGAAGCTGCGATCCGCGGCTTCTGGACCGAATACCGGCGGAGGATGGGCCTGTGACGCAAGTCCGTCCGCACGGCGAACTCATCTCCCTGATCGGCATGGCGCAGGCGCGCTATGCGCGCGAAATCGATGACGGGGATTGCACCGCCTGGCCTGATTTCTTCGTCGATGATTGCTTCTACAAGATCACGACCGCGGACAACTATGCGCAGAACCTCGAAGCGGGGCTGATGTGGATGGACAGCAAGGACATGCTGCGCGACCGCATTCTGTCGCTGCTGGAGGCCAATGTCTATGAGCGGCATTCCTATCGTCATTTGCTCGGCCAGCCCTATATCCGGGAGATTGAAGGCGACGAGGTCGAATCCGAGACCTCCTTCATGGTGGCGCGGATCACGCGCGAAGGGCCGACCGATCTGTTTGCGACCGGCCGTTACATCGACCGCTACCGCCTCCTGGGTGACGACCCGAAACTAGTCACCCGCATCGTCGTGCTCGACAGCAACCAGATCGATACGCTTCTCGGGTTCCCGCTGTGATGACGGTCCGGATCTCGATCGCGTCGTCGGATATTTCGTTCGGCTGCAATGCCGACGAGACAATCCTCGATGCGACCGAACGTGCGGGCTTCACGATTCCCTATTCCTGCAGAAAGGGCGTTTGTTCGTCCTGCGAAGGTAGGCTAATTTTCGGCGATGTGACGGTGCGGGGGCAGGGCGCGCAGCGCGGCCCGGCCGAGGGAGTCCTGTTCTGTCAGGCGCGTCCACATACAGACGTTGAAATCGCACCGGCGTGGATCCGGAACCTGGCACCGATCGCGCGAAAGGTGTTCAAGGCGAAGGTCTGGCAAGTTTCGCGACCTATCGCCGATGTCGCCGTGATCAGGCTTCGGCTGCCGATCGGCCAGCGCGTCATATTCAGTGCGGGGCAGTATCTGCGCGTCTTGATGCCCGGCGGCGACAGCCGGAATTATTCGATGGCTAACGCCCCACACCGGAACGACGAGATCGAGCTGCATATCCGTCAGGTGCCGGGCGGCATGTTCTCGCAGCGAATTCTTCCCAATCTCGCAAAGGGAAGCAGCCTGGAAATCGAGTTGCCTTACGGAGAATTCCGCCTGAGCGAGAACGACGATGTGCCGGCGATCCTGCTCGCAACCGGCACGGGCTTCGCGCCGATCAAATCGATGATCGAGCACAATATCCGTTCCGGTTCGAGGCGGCGCCTGCATCTCTATTGGGGCGCGAATACCGAAGCCGACCTTTATATGCAAGAACTGCCGCGAGGCTGGGCCGAAAAGCATGACTGGTTCAACTTCACGCCGGTGGTCTCGGCGCCTTCGAACGAGTGGGAGGGCCGCACCGGCTTCGTCCACAAGGCGGTGCAGCAGGACTATCCCGACATGTCGGGGCTGGAGGTTTATGCCTGCGGGGCGCCCGTGGTGATCGAGGCGGCGCGACGGGATTTCGTCGCGTTTTCGGGGCTGCGCCCTTCGGCGTTCTTCAGCGATGCATTCGTGTCGTCGGGCGACCCTGAGCCGGAGACGATCGCGCTCGCGGCGTGCTGAAGCTTGAAAATACGAGGGCCTTCGAGACGGCCCGAAATATATAGGGAGGAGAAACATGAGCCAGACAGAACTTGTTGCCGATCTGGCGCCTCGACGGGTAATGCCGGCACCGGACGTGCCGATTATCAACCTTGATCTCTATTCGGAAGAGGTGTTGACGAATCCGTACGGCTATTACGAAGAGCTTCGTGAGGCCGGTCCGCTGGTGTGGCTCCGCGAATACGAAGTCTATGCGGTTGGGCGACACGAGCAGGTTACCCGGATTCTAACCGATCCCAAGACGTATTGTTCGAGCGCGGGCGTCGGTCTGACGAATTTCCATACCGAGAAGCCCTGGCGCAAGCCGAGCATTATTCTGGAGGTCGACCCGCCCGAACATTCACGCACCCGCAAGGTGTTCGTCCGGATATTGTCGCCGCGGGCATTGAACAAGCTGCGCGAACGCTTCGAGCGGGAAGCCGAAGCCATGGTGCTCCGCCTGATCGAGCAGGGCGAATGCGATGGCGTGACCGAGCTTGCCGAGGCCTATCCGCTGAAGGTGTTTGCGGATGCCGTCGGCGTGCCGCCGGACGGCCGCCAGCACCTGCTTCCCTATGGCGACATGGTGTTCAACGCCTTCGGGCCGATGAACGAGCGCTTCAAGCGGTGCTTTGCGAAGCTCGGGCCTTCGATCGAATGGATCAACATGGCCTGCCAGCGTGAGAATCTCACGAAGGATGGTTTTGGCGCGGATCTCTATGCAGCGGCCGATGCCGGCGAACTGACCCATGAGGAGGCCGGTTTGCTGGTGCGGACCATGCTCTCGGCGGGTCTCGACACTACAATCTATACGATCGGCAACGCGCTTGCCTGCTTCGCGCAGCATCCCGATCAATGGAAGATCGTTGCGGAAAACCCAAGCCTAGCAAGGCAGGCGATCGAGGAAGTGCTGCGCTATGACAGCACCTTCCATTCATTCTACCGCACGACAACGCAGCCGACGACGCTCGAGGGCGTCGCGCTCGACGCGGAGCAGAAGATTCTGGTCGTCGTCGCCTCCGCCAATCGCGATCCGCGACACTGGCAGAACGCGGACACCTTCGACGTAACCCGCAAGGCCACCTCGAACATGGCTTTCGGAACCGGCATTCATGGCTGCGCCGGCCAGATGATCGCGCGGCTCGAAGGCGAGATCATCTTGAAGGCTCTCGCCACCCATGTCGACAAGATCGAGTTGCTCGGCAAGCCGCATCTGCATTTCAACAATACGGTGCGCGGCTATTCATCACTTCCGATCCGAGTGACCGCGAAGAAGCATTGAGAACGGAAATGGCGAAGATCGTCTATGTCGGAGCGGATGGCCGGGAGGTCGAGGTCGAGGTCGATGCCGGCGCCAATGTGATGCGTACCGCTTTGGCCAATAACGTGCCGGGCATCGTCGCCGAATGCGGAGGTTCCGCGATGTGCGCCACCTGCCACGTCTATGTTGATCCCGAATTCGCCGCACACTTGCCGGACCGAGGCGAAGTCGAGGACGAGATGCTGGAAAGCGCCGCAGCGGCCCGCACTGAGTTCAGCCGTCTGGGCTGCCAGCTCGAGCTACCGGAGGGAATGGAGCGGCTGGTCGTCCGGATTCCGGAGACACAGCGCTAGCGACGTCGCGATCCCTTCCATCCACAGCCGCGAAACAACAGCGAGCGTTTCGATGAACGTGCATCAAGCCGCACCCTATGCGCCCCTGGCGCTTTATATCGATGGGCGGTTCGTCAGCGAACGCGAGGGCGAAGCGGTATACAATCCCGCGAACGGCAATGCGCTTGGGCACCTGCCGCATGCGACGGAGCAGGACCTCGATCTTGCGCTCGCCGCGGCCGCGCGCGCTTTCGAGACGTGGCGCTGGACATCGCCGCTGGAGCGCAGCCGTATTCTGCGGCGGGTCGCCGAGTTGATCCGGGAGCGCTCCGACGAGATCGCGTGGCATCTCACCCTCGATCAGGGCAAGCCGCTGGCGGAGGCGAAGAACGAAGTCGTAACCGCCGCCGATCATGCCGAATGGCATGCCGAGGAGTGTCGCCGCATCTATGGACGGGTCATCCCGTCGCGGATGGCGAGCGTCCGGCAATCGGTGATCCGGCAGCCGGTCGGTGTATGCGTCGCGTTCACGCCATGGAATTTTCCGTTCAATCAGGCGCTGCGCAAAATGTCTGCGGCGCTTGCATCGGGTTGCACGCTGATCATCAAGCCCGCCGAGGACGCGCCGAGTTCGGTGGTGGCGCTGGCGCGATTGTTCGACGAAGCGGGTCTGCCGCCGGGCTGCCTGAATGTGGTCTGGGGTGTGCCGGCAAATGTGTCCGATTATCTGATCCGCTCGCCGATCGTGCGGAAGGTGTCGTTCACCGGTTCGGTTCCGGTCGGCAAGCAGCTTGCCTCGCTCGCCGGGGCGCACATGAAGCGGATGACGATGGAGCTCGGCGGCCATTCGCCGGTGCTTGTTTGCGAGGACGCCGATCTCGACCAGGCGGTGCCGCTGCTGGCGCGGCTCAAGGCGCTGAATGCCGGTCAGGTCTGTATGGCCCCGAGCCGCTTCTATGTGCAGGAAAATATCTTCGACGAGTTCACGGAACGCTTCACCAAGGCGTTCTCCGCTTGCGTCGTGGGAGATGGCCTTGACCAAGGGACGACGATGGGCCCGCTCGCGCATTCCGGGCGCGTTTCGGCGATGACCGAATTCGTCGAGGATGCCTTGCAATGCGGAGCAACGCTTGCCGCGGGCGGCGCACCACTGGCGCGGCCTGGCAATTTCTTTCCGCCCACCGTGTTGGTGAACGCTCCGGACCGATCGCGCGTGATGCGCGAGGAACCTTTCGGCCCGGTGGCACCGGTTGCTTCCTTCAAGACTCTGGAGGAAGCCGTCTCCCGCGCGAATTCGCTGCCCTATGGGCTTGCCTCCTATGTTTTCACGCGGTCGCTGAAGAATTCTCACTATGCCTCAAGCCGGCTGGAGGCCGGCATGGTGAGCATCAATCATTTCGGCATCGCGCTTCCGGAGACGCCGCTGGGCGGCGTCAAGGACAGCGGTATCGGAAGCGAAGGCGGCACCGAGACCTTCGACGCCTATACGACGACGAAATTCATCACCGAGGATGCGGCGTGAGCCGCATCGCAACCAGCGATGCCGAAGCGTCAGGCCTCCTGCGGCTTCGGCTTGGAGCGCTTGCCGAAGCAGGCTTCCTCGAGCTGCGTCGCGCATTCCTGCACGACCGGAAGCAGGGCCTTGATCAAGGCATGCCGGCTCACGCGCGCGGAATAGACGCTGACGCTCATCGCGGCGACCAGCTTTCCATCGTGGTCGTGCACTGGCACCGCCAGCGACCGCATGCCGAGCTCGATCTCCTCGTCGCTTACCGAGAAGCCCGCTTCCCGGACCGAGAGCACCTCGCTGACGATGTCGGCGGGCTTGGTCAGGGTCTTTGCGGTGCGTTGCGGAAAGGCTTTCTTGCCGACAATGGCGCGGATGTCCTTGTCCTGGAGACCGCTCAGAAGTACCCGGCCGGTCGCCGAGCAATAGGCCGGCAGGCGTGCACCGATGCGGACACCGGTCGAAATGATCTGTTTGGCCTCCGCGCGCGCGATGAAAAGCACCGAGTCTCCTTCGAGCACGGCGAGCGACAGCGACTCGTTCAACTTGTCGCGTCCTCTCGCCAGGATCGGCCGGCTTTCCTCGATCAGCCGCTCGCGCAGATTGCTGCCGCGGCCGAGATTGCGCAGACGGGGCAGGGGCCGGAACTCGCGGCCGATGCGCTCGACATAGCCAAGCTCGACCAAAGTGAGCAGACAGCGCCGTGCCGCGGCCCTCGTCGAGTGCGAGGCGCGTGCTGCATCCGCCGAGCTTTGCACCCCGCGCGTCGCCAGTGCCTCGATAATGGCAAGACCCTTGGCAAGACCGCCCATTCCCTCGGCAGGGCGCACCTCGGCGGAGGCGGATTTCGGCTTGCGGGCGCGCTTGACAGGCATGGAAAAAACTCGTCTGGTGAAGCATAAAATGATCATTTGTTCGATATGCGAACAAACTGATCCTGTCAAGGTGCCGGCAAGGTCGCGCGCCGGTCGATAGCAAAAACAAGAAGCCGGGACGTGATCCGCGGCCGGGGAGAGCCAATATCGTGACGGATGCGAACGTTGTCATTCTGGGGGCCGGTCAGGCCGGATTTCAAGTCGCGACCTCGCTGCGCGACAATGGATACGACGGACGCATCTTCCTGATCGGCGACGAGCCGGACCTGCCTTATGAGCGGCCGCCGCTGACCAAGGGGTTCTTGCTCGGCCAGAAGAAAGCGGCGGACCTCCCGCTCCGGCCGGACGCACATTACAGCTCGCGCCGCATTGAATTGCTGCTGGGCGAGCAAGCGGTTGCGATCGACCGTCAGAGCCGCAGCGTGACGCTCCAATCGGGCACAACGATCCGATACCGCCATCTCGTTTTCGCTACCGGAGCTCGTAACCGCGTCCTCGAAATGGCATCGGGCATCGATGGCGTCGCCTATGTGCGGACGTTGCGTGAGGCGGAGAAACTGCGTCAGCGCCTCGATGCCGCGCAGCAAGTCGTCATTGTCGGCGCCGGATTTATCGGCCTCGAACTAGCGGCGGTGTTGCGGAAGCTCGGCAAATCCGTGCGCGTTCTCGAAACCATGCCGCGCGTGATGGGCAGGGCGGTCTCGCCCGTTGTCTCCGATTTCTTCGCCACTACTCATCGTGATTGGGGCTCGGAACTCGCTTTCGAAACGGCGGCGGCCGCGATCGAAACCAGTGCCGGTGCGGTTCGCGGTGTACGCGGCAGCGATGGCAGCTTTTATCCCGCTGACCTCGTCCTGGTCGGAATTGGCGTGGTCGCCAATGCCGAACTCGCAGCCTCGGCGGGGCTGTCGGTGCAGAACGGCATCGTCGTCGATGAATATCTGCGTACGCCCGATGCATCGATCTCAGCGATTGGTGATTGCGCGGCTTTCCCGAGTCGCCACGGCGGAGGACTCGTGCGGCTCGAGTCGGTGCAGAATGCAGTCGATCAGGCGCGCTGTGTCGCGGCAAGGCTTACGGGGCGCGCCGCGCCCTATACCGATGTGCCGTGGTTCTGGAGCGATCAGGGCGATCTCAAATTGCAGATGGTCGGGCTGACAGGGGGCGCCGATCAAGCCGTGATCCGTGGCGATCCGCGCGAACGCAAGTTTTCGGTGTTCTGTTATCGCAACGGGAAGATTGCCGGCATCGAATCCATCAACAAGACCGGCGATCATATGTTCGGACGCAAGCTTCTCGCGGCAGGCGCCGATATTGCGCCGTCGCAGGCGCAGGATCCGAGCTTCGATCTCAAGGCGCATCTGCTTCAGCAAAGCGGAAGTTCCGAAAGAGTTCTGACAACGCAGGTCGCATGATCGGCGCCGGTCCAACGAAGGCGCGCGCGGGATGGGGGAGGAAACCAAATGAAAAGCTATCAGCTCCTGGACTATCGCCAGCCGCTTGCGCCGGTGGAATTGGAAACGCCCTCTCCGAAGGGGAGCGAACTCCTTCTGAAAGTCGTCGCCAGTGGCATCTGCCACACCGATCTGCATCTCATCGATGGCGGCTACGATCTCGGCCAGGGCCGCTGGCTCTCGTTCAAGGATCGAGGCCTCGTGCTGCCAAGGACGCCCGGGCACGAAATCGTCGGCCGCGTTGTCGCGACGGGCCCGGAAGCGCCATCGATTGCGAAAGACAAGAACTACCTGGTCTATCCCTGGATCGGCTGCGGAGGCTGTCCCGCCTGCAAGGCGAGCGACGAGCATTTGTGCGCGCAGCCGCGTTTCCTCGGATTGCAGCGTGATGGCGGTTTCTCCGATCATGTTCTGGTGCCGCACCCGCGCTATCTGCTCGATATCGGAGACATCGATCCGAAAGCGGCGGCGCCCTTCGCCTGTTCCGGCCTCACGACTTTCAGTGCGCTCAAGAAGGCGGGTCCCGCCATCCGGCATTCGGAGGTGGTGGTCATCGGCGCCGGCGGTCTCGGTCTGATGTGCGTGCATCTCGTCAAATTGATGGGGGGCAAGGGCGCGGTCGTCGTCGATATCGATGCCGGGAAACGACAAGCGGCCATCGACGCCGGTGCGACCGCGGCGCTTGATGGAAACGCATCCGATCTCCGCGCGCAGCTCCAATCTGCCGTGAGCTCCGGTGTTCATGTAGTGATCGATCTTGTGGGCAGCGCGGCCACCGCATCGCTCGCCATCGACAGCCTCGCAAAGGGCGGAAAGTATATCCTGATCGGATTGTTCGGCGGATCGATCGACATTCCACTTCCGACCGTTCCGCTACGAGCGTTGACCATCACCGGAAGCTTTGTCGGCAATCTTGCCGAACTGAGGGAGTTGCTGGAACTGGCGAAGTCCAAGGGTCTGCCGTCGTTTCCAACGACGCCTTGCTCGCTTCACGACGCGAACGACAATCTGCGGCGTTTGCATGATGGAAAGATCATCGGACGCGCCGTCATGATTCCCTAAAGCCGCAGCCGGGCGCGGCTCTGTCGTCGGTATTCCTTCTGCGGTGCCGCGCGCATCGCCGAATGGCTTTGTCGCGCGCATCGCCCTTTTCATTTTTCGGACAGCAATCTGATCGCGATTTGCCGCGCCGCCTGCGGTCGCGTGCGCAATTTGACGATGCGATTTCGCGCGCCCTTGCTCGCTGTTGACTCAGATCAATTTTACAGCGATTGTAAAGCGATCGGTTGTTCGATATACGAACAAACTTTGAAGGTCTATCGGCGTGTTGCTTTCAGCAAAAGTGTTTTTGATCGCGGCAGATACTTGCGCTTCGGCGATCGAGCTTTGCATCGCGGTCGTGGGCGTGCCGAGATGAACGCTGCATCCGAAACGCCGATAGCGCTGACGCTGGGAGATCCGAACGGCATCGGCCCGGAGATCGCCGTCAAGGCGGCGGTGGAGTGTGTCCGCAACGCCGGACCGCGTGTCGTGCTGGTCGGCGACGAGAGCGTCATCGCTCACTACCATGAACGGCACGGAGACAGTTTCGCGCTGGTGCCGTTTGTCGCTGGTGTTCGGCACGATCACGCCATCGTATTTCACGATGTTTCGTCGCTGCCGAATGCGAAGTTCAAGCCGGGCGTAGTCGACGCCGCGGCGGGCCAGGCGACCGTGGCCTATCTGGAAACGGCGCTTTCGCTTACAAACGCCGGCCATGTCCGCGCGATCGTAGGTTGTCCGCATAGCGAGACCGCGGTCAACGCGGCTGGAATTCCGTTTTCGGGCTATCCGTCGCTACTCGCTCGGCTCACCGGGACGCCGGAGGATCGCGTCTTCCTCATGCTGGTCGGCGGCGGTTTGCGCATCCTGCACGCGACGTTGCATGAGCGGTTGCAGGACGCGCTGTCGCGCCTCACGCCTGAATTGATCGAAGCGGCGGCGCTGGTCTGCGCCTCTGCGCTGAAAGATATCGGCGTCTCGAATCCGCGCATCGGAATTTTCGGGATCAACCCGCATGCCGGCGAGGGTGGGCTGTTCGGCGACGACGACGAGCAGATCACGGTGCCGGCAGTATCAAAACTGCGGCAAGCGGGCCTCAACGTAGAGGGGCCGGTCGGTGCCGACCTGATGCTCGGCCGCTCCGATCTCGATGCCTTTGTCGCGATGTATCACGATCAGGGTCATATCCCCGTGAAGCTCGTTGCCGGACGAAAGGCATCGGCGCTGAGCGTGGGTGCCGGTGTGGTGTTTTCCAGTGTCGGCCACGGCGCCGCTTTCGACATAGCGGGACGCGGCGAGGCCGATCCCGAAGCCGTGCTTCGCACCATTCAGTTACTGAGCGAACGGCCGGCCGTGAGGGCCGAAAATCCGCCGGGGAAGGCGGCATGACCCCGAAACTAGCAGCCAGATCGCAATCGTAATCAAGAACAAGAAACGCAACGCCACGGGAGGACAGACTGATGAGAGTGAAGTTGTGCGCATCGCTGACACTCGCCCTGCTGTGCGTCTGCGTGCCGAGCATCCTTAATGCGCAGGATCCGGCGTCGCAATATCCGCAGCGCGCGGTGAAGATCATCGTGCCGTTCCCGGCGGGCGGTACGGCGGATATCCTGCCGCGCATCGTTGCGGAAAAGCTGCGGGACAAGTTTGCCCAACCCTTTGTCATCGAAAACCGTTCGGGGGCCGGCGGCAATATCGGAGCCGAGGCTGTGTCGCGAAGCGATGCCGATGGCTACACGCTGCTGGCAAGTCCGCCAGGACCCGTGGTCATCAACGAGTCGCTTTACGCAAATCTGAACTATCGGCCGGCGGACTTTGAGCCGATCATCGTCCTTGGAGTCGTCCCGAATGTACTGGCGGTGAAGTCGAATTTCCCCGCGAAGACGGTCGCCGAACTGATCGCCTTTGCGAAGGCGAATCCCGAAAAGATCACTTACGCTTCGCAGGGCAATGGCTCGACGTCGCATCTGACGGCGGTGATGTTCCAGTCGATGACCGGGTTGCGCATGGTTCACGTGCCCTATCGTGGGACAGCACCGGCACTTCAGGATCTGATCGGTGGCAGCGTCGACCTGTTCTTCGACAATCTCGGTTCGTCTCTGAACCTTCACCAGTCGGAGAAGATACGCATCCTGGCCGTAGGCAGCGCCGATCGCACGGATGTGCTTCCCGGAATTCCGTCGGTTCAGGAGGCCGGCGTTTTCGGATTCCAGTCGATCACGTGGTTTGCGCTGATGGCGCCTGCGGGAACGCCGCCGGCCGTGGTCGATCGCCTCAATTCGGCAATTCTGGAAGTCCTGCGGGACGACTCGGTGGCGGCCCAGTTCGCGAAGATGGGCGTGCAGCCGATGGGCGCGAATGTAGCCGAGACAAGGAAGTTCATCGAAAGCGAACGCGCGCGATGGCGTGATGTCATCAAGTCGGCGGGCGTCACGATGCAATAGGCAACGACTTTTCCGCAAGAGACCAGATCAACAGAGTCAGCACATCCGAGGGAGAGAAAAGGATGAAACTGAAGCTTTGCGCATCGATTGCGCTCGCCATGGTGGCATCAATCGCCGCCGTACAGGGACAGGAAGCCTATGTGATCGGCATAAGCACGGCTCTGACCGGGCCGGGCGCGAGCACCGTTGCGGGCGCGGCCGAAGGTCTCAAGCTCTATGTCGAGCGGTTGAACAAGGCAGGCGGCATCAATGGCCGCAAGGTCGATCTCATCATTCAAGACGATCAAGGGGAACCGTCGAAAGCGGCGGCTAATGCCAAGAAGCTCCTGTCCGACAACGTGTCGCTTCTGATCAATACCAGCATTTCGTCGACCTTTGCACCCATGATTGCGGAAGCGAAACGTGCGAATGTTCCGCTGCTGTTTGCGGGCTCGGTCTGCCCGCCGGACGTGTATCCGCCGGCGAACGAGTTCCTTTTCTGCACGACCTCGTTCTCGGCCGCGCATGATGCGCGTGCTACAATCGACTTCATCAAGCAGAAATCCGGTGCCGACATAAAGCTTGGCCTCGCCGCCATGGCCATTCCGGTGTCGCGAGCCGGGATCGACGCTGCGGAGAAGTTCGCCGCCGCCACATCCATGAAGGTGATCGGCAAGGAAGTGATTCCGCCGGCGACTGCCGACTACACGCCCTTTGCGACCAAGCTGATGCAGGAGAATCCGGACTGGGTCTATTGCTGGGCGCCTTGGGTGACCGAGGTCAAGACTTTCGACGCGCTCCGCAAGCTGGGCTGGAAGGGGCCTTACGCCTTGAACGTATTGCCGGAAACCGAAGGCGAGCTCGCCCAGATCAAGGATGACAAGCTCTTTGCTGTCGGCACCAACGCGATGTTCTTCGAGAAGCTCCCTGTTCAGAAGGAGATTGCGGATGTCGCAAAGAGCGCGGGCTCGAGCTATCAGCCCAATCAGATGGCCGATGGCTGGATCGGTGGCATGGCGATCGAGGCGATTCTGAAGAAGGCCGGCTGGCCGGCCAAGCCCGACGCGGTCAAGAATGCAATGAGCAGCATCGAGATCGACACCAAGGGGCTGCGCGGTGGTCCGATCGTCTGGACCAAGGACAACCACTTCCGCACCAAGCAATATTACCGCGTCTATCGCTGGGACAACACGAAGAACGCGGTCATCGTCGATATGGATTGGAAGAGCTACGACATCCAGTAGCCCGGCCGATCCGAAGAGACAGGGCGAGACTGCCGTGCAAACCGCAATCAACATTGTCGTCTTGGCGTCGATCTACGCCCTGATCTCGTGCGGCTATGTGCTTATCTACAAGGTCAGCCGGGTGCTCAACCTCGCGCATGGCGAGTTGATGTTGCTCGGCGCCTACCTGCTGCTGGCGGTTTCGTCGAACATCTCGCCGGATCCGTGGCTAGCCGTGACACTTGCGGCGGGACTGAGCATCGTGGTCGGTCTGCTGGTCTATGTCCTCCTGATGAGGAAGATGACCGGTGAGTCGGTGCTTGCGGCGGTCCTCACCACCATCGCGTTCGGAATCCTGCTGCGCGGCGTCATGATCCTGATCTGGTCGCCGCAACAGCACAATATCGCAAAGCCGCTCGGTATCGCGAATTCCGCGATCGAAATTCTGCCGGGCGAGCGCATATCCAGCGTCGCCGCGACCCTCGTCCTCGTGACGGCGATTGTCTATGCCGCCTTGTTTGCGTTTCTCCGGCTGTCGCGTTGGGGCATGCGCATGCGGGCCGCGGGCCAGAATCCGCTTCTTGCCGCACAGCGCGGCATAGAGCTGCACGTCATCTATGCTTTGGCTTGGTGCCTCTCGACGTTCACCGGCGCCGCGGCAGGGATGCTGATCGCGATGGATTCGCGTCTCGACGGAACGATGGTGACCATCGGGCTCAAGGCGTTCCCGGCAGCATTGGTCGGCGGGCTCGACTCCTTGTTCGGCGCCATCATCGGTTCGCTGATCATCGCGGGCGCCGAGGTCCTGATGATCCAGTGGGTCAATCCATTGCTGTCGGATGTCGTGCCGTTCTTTGTGTTGATCGCGATGCTGGCGATCCGGCCCTGGGGCTTGTTCGGTACCAGGGAGCAGCTAGACCGTGTCTGACGCCGAATCGATCCTTACGAGCGCAAGGGGGAGTGCCGCTCCCGCGCCATCCATCGTGACGCCGCGATTGATCCTTGTCGGCGCCGGCATTGTCCTCTTGCTGGCATTTCCGTTGGTGGCGCGTTCTTTTGCGCTCGATATCGCCTGCCAGATTTTTCTCGCTGCGATCGGTGCGCTTTCGCTTGCGTTGCTCACGGGCGTCGCGGGGCAGGTTTCGCTTGGACATGCCGGCCTGCTGGCGGCCGGGGCTTTCAGCGTCGGGATCCTCTATCATGAACTGGCAGCTCCATTCTGGGTGACGATTCCTGTCGCCGCGATCACCGGCGCCGTCTTCGGATTGGTGTTCGGGCTTCCGTCGCTCCGGTTGCGCGGTCTTTATCTTGCCGTCAGCACACTCGCGCTTCACTTCGTTGTCGTCTATATCGGCGGCGAATACGAAGCGCTGCGATCCTATTCGGCGGGCGTCGTCGTCGATCCGCCAAAGGCCTTCGGATATACGCTGCAGGACAGCAGGAGCTGGTATCTGGTGTTGTTTGCTGCGGCGGCGATCGCGTACTGGCTCTGCCACAACTTGCTTTATTCGGGGACCGGCCGCGCCTGGGGCGCGTTGCGGAGCAACGAGACGGTGGCGGAAGCCCTGGGCATTCCGGTCGCGCGCTACAAGCTTCTGGCGTTTGTGATCAGCTCTTCGATGACCGCGGTCGCGGGCGCATTGTTCGCCTACTACCGCGGATTTGTCTCGATCGAAGCATTCTCGCTCTACCTGTCGATCCAGTACATCGCGATGATCATCATCGGCGGCATGGGATCCCTCCTGGGCGCGCTGCTCGGCGCTGCCTTCGTCGTGTTGATGCCGTATATGATCGAAGCCGCCGCGCTGAAGATTCCGAACGCAAACCAGTATATCGGTTCGGTATTTGCGCTCATTTATGCGTCCTTTGGCGTCGTCATGATCGCGTTTCTGATGTTCGAGCCGCAGGGCCTGGTCGGCCTGCTGCGACGCGCGATGTCGTGGCGCCGAAGGGCTGGCGTGCCGTCCAGGAGCGCAAAGTCGTGAGTGGCGATCTTGTCCTGCGCAATGTCGAGGTGGTCTATCAGCGCTCGATCATCGGCCTGTACGACGTCAGCCTGCAGGTCGGCCGGGGCCAGATCGTCGCGCTGATCGGGGCGAATGGCGCTGGAAAGAGCACCAGCCTGCGCGCGATATCGGGCTTCATCGGGCTCGACAATGCGAAGGTGACCAAAGGCGAGGTGACCTACAAAGGCGAAAGCCTTATCGGCCTGCGGCCGCCGCAGGTCACACGCCGCGGCATCGTGCTGGTTCCGGAGCGCGAGAAGATATTTCCGAATCTGACGGTGACGGAAAATCTCGCGGTTGTTCTCGCGCGCGATGAAAGTCAAAGGAAGCGGCTGCTTTCGCTAGTATTCGAGTCATTCCCGAGGCTCGCGGAGCTGCGCAACAAGGAAGCGGGCCTGTTGTCAGGTGGCGAACGCCAGATGCTCGCGATCGGAGCGGCTATAGTTTGCGGGCCGGAACTCCTCCTGATCGACGAGCTGTCGATGGGGCTTGCGCCGGTCATCGTCGAGGAACTGATCCGGCGTCTCCTTCAGATCCGGCGGGAACTTGGCATCACCTTGCTGCTGGTCGAACAGAGTGCCGCCGCGGTACTGAGTTTTGCTGACCATGCCTTCGTTCTGGAGAACGGACGTGTGGCGCTGCAGGGCGAAGCGGCAAAGCTTCGTAATGACGACGATGTACGAAAGCTTTATCTCGGCCTGTCCGACAGCGGCCGTGTGAATTACCGCGATGCCCGCCGGAAAAGGATGGAGGCCGCGGCCTGTGGCTGAGCTCGATATCGATCGCATCACGCTGCGGTTTGGCGGCATGGCAGTACTGAACGCCGTGTCGCTTTCGGTGTGCGCGGGCGAATTGCTGGCGCTGATCGGGCCGAATGGAGCCGGCAAGACCAGCATTTTCAATTGCATCAGCGGCATCTACAAGCCGGAAGGTACCATTCGTTTCTGCGGTGAGAATATCTGCGGCCGCTCGCCCCATCGGATCGCAGCCTCCGGTGTCGGGCGAACATTCCAGCATGCCGAGCTGTTCGAGGAGATGTCGGTCCTCGAAAACGTGATGACCGGACTGCACACGCGGCTGAAGCCCAACGCATTGGCGAATATGGTGCGGTGGCCGTCGAGCCGGCAGCGCGAAGAAGAGTTTCGTGCGGCTGCCCAGGGGATTCTCGATTTTCTGGAATTGCGGCATCTCGCCGATCAGACGGTCGGCAATCTGTCGTTCGGCGTTCACAAACTTGTCGGCTTCGGGCGCGCACTCGCGGCAAAACCGACGCTGCTTCTTTTGGATGAGCCATCCGCAGGTCTGACGCGCGAGGAACGAGAAGACCTCGCCTTCTACATCATGAAGGCAAAGCAGAACATGGACATTGCGATCATCTGGATCGAGCACGATATGCAAATGGTCGCCGATCTGGCGGATCGAATACATGTTCTAGATTATGGACGATCTCTGGCCGACGGCTCTCCTCAAGAGGTCTTAAGTGACAGTGAGGTAATCCGAGCCTATCTCGGAAGCGCTGACATCGGAGCCCATTAAAAGAGATTGTCTTATACCAACGGCCCTAGCGATTGACTGTTGCCCAGGGCCGAGTGGTTATTGAGCGTATGCGGTCTGGATCGTTTGCGAAAAAGTTCCAGGCTTCGCAGGTCTTGTCGACGATATCGTCGTAATCGTCGAACACGGTAAGAGGCAGGCGCAGGAGCGTGACGTTGTCGGGAACGGCGAGCGCGTCGGCGCTATGATAGCCGGCGCCGTCGGAGACGAGGACGGCGTGTGCGCCGGGCGCAACCTTGCGGCCGATCGCATCCAGATGCAGCGACATGGTCTCGGCATTGGCTGCCGGCAGGACGAGTCCCGCCGCGACGCGGCGTTCTGGACAGGCGGCGCCGAACAGATAGGCCCAGTCATAGCGCCGATCGCGTGGGGCGCGCGGCCTTGTTCCGCGCTTGGCCCAGACCCGGGTCAGTGTGCCCTGTTGGCCGATCCGCGCCTCGTCTTACATGAGGGTTTCGCTGTCAACGGGTCTGTGGCATTCGTTTCTCCAATTTTGATTGACGGGGTTTCGCACGTCGTTGGGTCCGGGGCTATCGAGTCTCGCAGCTACGGCTGCGTCACCTTACATGCGGTCGGGCCCGGAGCACGGTCCCGCACCATAATGCCTCATGCACGAGGCGCAGCCCCGACGAGACGCGACCCACCTGAAACGCGGCGGCGTTGTGCGACCAAAGACGAAGACGGTCGCGCTCCCCGTATCGCCGCCGACGAATGCTGCCGGTGGCAATTCCTGTTTGTCTATGCGGTGACTGTTGTCTCCGTTCGGATCTCGGCGCCAGCGGGTACCACCCCCGTCTCCACGTAGCGCCAGAGCGCGATCAACAGCTTGCGCGCCATGGCCACAATGGCGATCCGCCGCGTGCGTCCAGCCAACGTGCCGACGCGCTCGCGGAACCACTCTGCCAGCTCGCTGCCAGGCTGGTAGCGAAGCCAGAGCCATGCGAGCTGGATCATAGTCGTCCTTGCGCGTGGGTTTCCGGCCCGGCTAATGCGCCGATCGCGATCCATACCGCCACTCTGGTAGGGCATTGGTGTGATGCCGACTGCCGCGCGACATTCAGGGTGAGACGGCAGCGTCAATCAGGATGAGAATGGGCCTGGGGTGGCCGGACGGAGCGAGGGCGTAGCCCGAGCGACGGACGGCCATCCCAGGCGGCGCACTTGTCCACCAGGGTGAGTGCGGTCTGGCGGTCGTGAGCGGCCGGGTCAAGCTTCTGATTCGTCTCAGGAATGAGGGATCAGACCTTGCCCGGCCTCCACATCACCGACCACCAGACGAGGCTGTACATGACCTACCGACAGACGCACGATGCCGCCATTGCTGCCGCCAAGTCCGGCTTCAGCCGGGCAACCGGCTACCGGATCGAGAACGATCTGCGGCTGCCCTCGCAGAAGAAAGCGCCGCGCGGGCGGCGGCGGCCGGACCCGCTGGCCGACGTTTGGGACGCTGAGATCGTGCCGATCTTGAAGGCGGCTCCCGGTATCCGCGCCAGTATTCCTCCGGGGTAGCTTTCAATTACCCACATCGTCGGCTTGATCCAATGGAGATGCCGAAGGCGATGTCGTGCAAGCGGGTCATGCCGCGCCAGACAACCATGTTGCCGGGAGGCGGATCATGGTTACGGGCGAGATAGCCGCCAAGCATGGCGATTTGCAGTAGGTAAGCGGCGAGCGTGGGCCGTTGGAGGCGCGATCGCGTTCGGGACGCGTCGATCCGGTCGAGCGCAGTGATCTCGGCGAAGGTGAGAATGCTGTCGGGCGCGGCGTCTGGCTTGGCGCGCGCCGACATCGTGACGAAGAATATGCGCCAGCTGACCACCGCGATGAGGGCAAGGAACTTCGCCAGCCGCTCGGCGGTCTCGAGCCTCGCCTCCTCGGCACGGCAGCCGGACTTCATGACCTTATGGAACACCTCCGCCTTCCAGCGCAGGGCGTACCAGCCCAGCTTTTCGACCGCCGCGGAGAGATCGTCGACCGGCAAGTTGGTCACCAGCTTCCAGTCGATCGGCTCGCGACCGGGCGGCGGATCCTCTTCGAGGGCGTGGATGTAAGTCAGAACCTGCGGACGGTAGCGCTTCTGCTTGCCCACGGGCGGCAAGGTGTTGATGGCGGCGAACTTCACCTGCAGCCAGGTCGTCTCGTCCTGATCGACCGTAATGCGATGACGTCCCGCCCAAGGTGCCGCCGCAAGTTGGGCGAAGACGCGATGAGCAGGATCGTGTGGGGCAGCATCGGCAGGCCGCTCGGCCAACCTGTTCGTCTGCACCCGCACGAGGAAGCTGGTACCAAGGTCCTGCGCGGTGCAATAGAGCTCGTAGATGTCGCTCTCCCGGTCACCCACATGCACGCAGCGCTCGGGCGCGCCAACGAGTGCGATGGACTGGCGCAGGTTCTCCAGCCAGCGGTAGCTCTCCTTCGTCTCGATCGGCACTCGCGTGGGATTGATGTGCCGCTTGAGCGCGAGCGTTCCCTTGAATTTCGTTCGTGTCCAGAACTTCACCGCCGTCAGACCAAGGGGTGTGCCGGTGAGGGTGACGGCCAGGCTCGAATGCATCAGCACCCCGCACAAGGTCAGCACGTTGGGCTGCCCGGCCTTGTAGCGCCCGGCGTTGATGGTCTTGGTAAAGCCGATCTTGCCCGGCTGCGCGCGGCTGTAGATGAATTCGGTCGTGTCCTGCAGGATAAGGATCGGACCTTCGCTCGCCGCAACGCGCGCCGCGGTCGCGGCGAAATGGCCGGCGAGAACGCTATGTTCGGTCACACGCGGGTTGTCAAAGAAGCGGTAGGCCGCCTTCGTTGCCGCCCAATCGCCGCAGGCCGCCGGTATCGGCTTGCCCGGCGCGGCTGACATCTGGTCCAGCAACCGTCGAAGCCGACGGGCCAGGCGCTTGTCGGGAAGGGCCGCCGCCGAAAGTTCTTCCTCCTGCCAGGTGACTTCGCTGCTGCTCGTCTCGTCTCGCATCCGTGACGCCTCCGTGATTCGGCGTCACGGACAGAATCACGGCAGATTCTTTCGGGGCAATAGGCTTGCCGACGATGTGGGTAATTGAAAGC
>BFBZ01000936.1_pt1 | contig 22171 bp, 28 predicted proteins | sample 1888401 | NCBI WGS metagenome assembly BFBZ01 (sample SAMD00112614, study PRJDB3348) | symbiont metagenome | host: Chara braunii | reverse complement strand
CTTTCTGCGCAAGCTTCGATCCTCCTTGCATCCGATCCGTCGATGAAAATCAGTGATATCGGCCAGGCTGCCCACCTGATCGGTTCGAGCTTGACAGCAATCGACCTTGCCGGTTTGACGACAATAGAGCTGCTCTTTGCTGTGATAATGGCCGCCGCGGCGAGCGGACTGATGCTGGCGCTGGGCCTCATCGAGCGACGCAGGAACTTCGCCATTCTGAGCGCCATCGGTGCCACCCGTCCGCAATTGGCGGCCTTTCTGTGGAGCGAAGGTCTTCTCATCATTGCCGGAGGCGTCATTTTCGGTCTGCTATCCGGGGTGGCGACGGCCTGGATGCTGGTGAAACTGCTCACCGGCGTGTTTGATCCGCCACCCGAGGCGCTGTCGATCCCTTGGAGCTATCTCAGCATCGTCTTGCTTTTGATGGTAGCAGCCGTCGTCACGGCAGTTCTATTCGCAAGACCGCCGAGAGGTCATGACGCAGAATATCTGCGGGATTTGTGAGCGTCCGGCTGTGCGCCGATATCCCGTTGGCGGTGGCCGGCACATCTTACTCATTTGTATGGTTCCTGAAATGTACCGGCAAACTGCATGCGACAAACTAGGTTCTCTCCCTCAATGGGAGGTGCTCGATCGACCGAGGCTCTTGGGCGCTGCCCGGTGATCAAGGTTCTTTCGGGCAAACATTCAACCCAATAGGAGCTAGAGATATGAAGAAGCCCATCATAGCAGTTGCATTGATCCTAGTCGCATCGACGACGACCGTCTTCGCCAAAGAGATGACCGGCACGGTCGAGGCGATCGACAAGAGCCACGATTCGATCACGCTCTCGACTGGCCAGACCTTCACGCTGCCTGAGGGTATCGAAGCCGAAACCCTCAAGGTCGGAGAAACGGTCAAGGTCGTCTATTCCACCAAGGCCGGCAAATTATGGGTTTCGAGTATTCATGCGGCGAAGTAGGTGCCACAATATACGGAACACACCCAAATCAGCACAGCGTTACGGTTTGGGTGTGTTTTGTGCATGGCATCTCCGCCTTAAGCCGCTGCTTGCTTGGCAATTCATCCTTGGATATTGACGGCTGAAACAAAGACCAGATCCCGCAATTTACGCGTTTGCCTGGGAACGTACGCTTTCGTAAGTCGAGTCGAAATGGAATGAATACCGCCAACGCAAACGCTGGAGGTGCTCTTCTTCGAGAACGCGGCTTTAATACCGTCAGCTCGTTAGTCCGAACACCCTTTCGAGCGCCTTTCAGTTCTCGTCCAAGGCGAATGCCGATAAGGTCGTAAAGGATGGGCAGTTGCCGCTCTCCGTCTTCTCGTCAATTCTGCTGAAGGAAGACGATGCCGGCAAACCTGGCCCGGTTCCGCCGCCTCCTGCGATTTCCCGCGGGCGCCGGGCACCGTTCGCGTTCTCGCGGTGCAGATTGATAATGGTCCTGATGCCGTTTTCGCGGCTGCAGGTCTGTTCGGCTGGTGGCGGACCTCGTACCAGGATGAACTTGCTGCCTGCGAACGCGCGGACGTTAGCTGGAGCCGAGCGAGAAGATCGTTCGTTTGATTGCGATATTGAGTTCCGCCCCGAAGCCTTTTTATTCACTGCCAAAACGGCGCCGAATCGAAGCAAGAAGAAAGTGCGGCTGAAACGCAGCTCTCGATCCGCTATCGGAGACTTTGCAATTCTGGTACTGAGCGAAGCCTATCAGATGGAGCAAAGTTTCGAAGACGTCGAAGGAATGCGGGGCTATACAGATACTGCCTCGGAGAGGATGCTGAAGAAACTTTCTTTAGTCTGCGATAATGTATTGATGGCATACTTGAAAAACCGTCACCTATTGGTATGGTTTCTAATGGAATTCGCTATCGTCATCCAAGCTCTTGCTTGGCTCACTTTCGGGCTACTAATGCTCGCCACAGTCGTTCCGATTGGGGCTAGATCGCTATTTATGACAACGATGAATATCCAGAGCATTTTCCTGTTCGGTTTGATGGGATTGTTGTTCGTAGTCGCCTATCCAGACAGTCGGAGAATAGTTGGGTTATTTTGTATTTTGGCCGCCGCCGTGAGCGAGTCATTGCTGTTGATCTTCCCGGATCGACATCTTCGGGTTGAACGGATGCTAATAAAGGTCCTTGGAGCAACTGTTGGGCTGCTTGTCGGCGGATTATTAATGCAAGTTATGCATTAGATTTCGCAAGTCGTTTATCTGATGCGTTGGAGCGGCCGGGCCTAATGGACCTCTGGAACTCTATCTCGACTTATATCCAGGTGCGGTCATGATGGTCAAATGCTGCTTAAATCATCCCGTCCAAAGCTGACCGAGGTACAGCATGAATACGGCAAGCAGCATCAGCACGAACGCGAGAACGATCACAAGGGCTACTCCGCGCACGGCCGTATAACGGTTTGAGTTCGTATCATATTTCTCAGCTCATATACCGCGGAAATATTTTGCCTTTGGACTCTGCCGAGGAGCACGGGGTTCCTCCCGCTGGCTGCCCCATGTTCCCAGGTTAGCAGATGCCTTATACCCATCCGCGCTCAACCCGAAAATGCGCCCGGGCTGACTGACGACGAGGGTGCTGCTGTCATCTCCGATGATCCTGATCGGCGTTGGGGTGTTTCGCAAGTTTGCACCTCCGCTGTGGCTTTCGCATGAGCGACCAATTACCCAATTCGAGAACTCGGATTACCCCACCACCCACCACCTCCCGTCGACCTCCTGAAACCTCCTTCTTCCAGTGAATTCGCGCAAGCCAACATTAGAAGTATATCTGCACCAATAGCCAGGCACGCTTTTTGCAACCCTGCATGAGGAGCTCTTGATCGGGATATCCATTGCAGTCGCTATCTGACCGGGCGAAGGCCCGGAGATGAATGGATTGAATGACTTCAATACGAAAATTGTCACAATCGCTGCAACGGCCCCAATCACGACCCATATCTTCATTGCATTATCCTCCCTTGAAGCAGACAACAAAAACACGCAGCCGCCGAAGGACTGACGTCAGCATCGATTTCCGAAGCTGCGCGCTCCAAGAATGCGCCACGGCATTTCTCGTGTCCAGCGCGGACGTTCGGCATAGTCGAACAGGGCAGCGACGGTGAATCGGCAGCAGAACAACGGGCGATCCTTACACCCTCAACGTCTTGGCGTGATCGCCGCATCTTTCCTCACTCGATCACGGACGAGATGCCGAGAGGTTTCTAAACCCGCGGACATCGGCTAGAGTATGGCTTGTGGGGAGCTTCGACAGATTCAATGATAGTGATTTCACCAGCGCTTATTATTGCACTGATGGGGGCGGTCCCGGTGGAGTGTCATCACACGACGCTTGTAGCGGAGCGGGTTCGCGACTGTGGTGATGTCGTCGATCGAGTCCTGCTGAAGACAAAAGGCCGCCTTCTATCGATAAGAATGCACGATGATCGATGCACAGTGACGGTGCTTGTCCCACACAATGGTGATCGACCCGAAAAGATTGTTGTTCGCGTAAAATATGCCGACAATTATCTCGGTCAGGATAAGAAATAGCGCCAAATAAAGACCGTCGGATGTCAAGCGCTCTGCGGCGCGCGCGCTGCAACTAGATACCTCCTTCTTGTGGACGTGAACAATGCAGGGCTGCGTTCGAGGCATTTTATAAAGCTAGTCTCTGACGGCTCTGGATCGACACCGGAACAGGCGATATGCAATTGCTCAAAACCATTCCCAAATAAACTGGTTTGGATTATAAAGGCTTTAGTGAGGAGACGGCAAAAGAAGCCGTGGATGAAAATGGGCGACGTCCTTAAATTCAAATCTGCCGTTAGACGTAGCAAACATTCGTATCGGCATGCGCGCCTTGAGAAGGAGCTGTCACTGCCTTTGCCCTCAATAGCAATATCTTCGAGCGCTGGTGCGTACCGCGCCACCCCCGAAACGCCTCCGACACAGAATGTATCCGCGATCCCGGAAGCGAGGCTTCCGCTGATCGGTGTCGCAATCATTATGTGTATGATCCTCGCCTATACAGTCGCCACTTTTCATCTGGTCGACCAACCGCATTATTCTGCCCGTGCCAATCTCCTGCCGGCCGTTATCGTGCAATATTAGCGTTTCTCTACCCGCAGGGAGCGCCTTGCCGCGCTCCACTCTGAAGGAAATTGATATCTGGCCTATGACGGCGCGGTGCCCGTAAAGCCCGTTCGACTGCGTCAATACGGGGCCGGCGCTGTCAGTCATCGACGAGCGGGGCGACCAGGACACGAGCGTACATTGGCACTGCTTCCGCCTGTCTGGCGTGACGAAACCTGCGATCAAGCTAGGCTAAAGCTCCGTTCATGCGTTCATGCCACCGGATGCGGGACCTTATGGTATCACCCGCATGCCAACAGCCTCAAGCAGCTCGGCCATGGCCTCGCGGAGAGCGGTCAGTTCGAATATCTCGAACGCACCGAGACAAGGCTTGCCATTGTCGCGCCTTTGGCGCTGGAGCTGGTCTTCCTGCTGCTCTACACGGCGCCGACCGAGACGATAATCGCCCAGCCATCGTCGGCATCGAGCGTGCCGGAATGCCGCAAGGCGCTCCCGACATGAGCGGCAATAAGACGGGACCGCTGGCAATTTATGCGTTCACAATGGACGCAAGGCGTCTTCCGTCTACGCGGTCGAATGGACGTTTCGCTCACAATAGCGTGATTTGCAGCCATAAAGTCACGACGCCTTCTGAGTGCCTTGTTTTCGTGAAGATTTGCCACATAATGCGAAGTGCTATGAAAGATTGGTCGGTTCGGCAGATTTTTGCGGTTTTGTTCGCGGTCTTCGTGACCCTGGGAATGAGCGCGTCTGTCGTTCAAGCGAACAACATGGCGGTCAAGATGGCAACCGCATCCGAGATGGCGGTTGCCGGCCATGGCGATTGCCATGGCTGCGACGGCGATGCCGGCAAGACCAAAGCAATGGTTTGCACCGTTGCGTGCGTGACGCCGGTGACAGCGATCCCACAAATCGACCTGGTCATTGAGATCTCCACCCCGGCCAAACTCGGCCTGCCAAGGACGGCTTTGCTGCTTGGCACCGCATTACCTCCCGATCCATATCCGCCTCGATCCACCAACATCGGTTGATGTTGCGTAGCCGCCTAGGCGGCTCAACGCAGCGATCGAACGCGCCTGCGCGCCATGAATTCGCGCAGGGGATAACCAGGGCTCTTCCTGGCTCCCTCGGCATTTAACTGCCGTCGCGTTCCAATATCCATCATGATGGCGGAAGGATCGATAAGTGCGTACTGATTTCAATTGTCGCGTGTCGCGCCGCAGCTTGCTGCTGGCGGGAGCGGGACTGGCCGCGACGGCAGGGCTCGGTTCGCGGCCGGCATTCGCTGCGAACATCCGCGAATACAAAATTGCAGCGGCGCCGGCGCGCGTCGGGCTCCTCGGCGAAAACCATCCCGAAACCGATGTGTGGGCCTATAACGGCTCCGTGCCGGGACCCACCCTGCGCCTGCGGCAGGGTGAGCCCGCCCGCATCGTCGTTGACAACAGACTTGCGCAGGACACCACCGTTCACTGCCACGGCATCAGGCTGCCGATCGGCATGGACGGAGTTCCCGGCATTTCGCAAGCGCCGATCAAGCCGGGCGAGCGTTTCACCTACGGCTTCACACCACCGGATGCGGGGACGTTCTGGTATCATCCGCACGCCAACAGCCTCGAGCAGTTCGGCCGCGGTCTTGCCGGCGTCTTGATCGTCGACGAGCGCGAGCCCGTCGCCATCGACCGCGATCTTGTCTGGATGCTGGCGGACTGGAGGCTCGGTTCGGACGGCGTGATCGCTGCCGGTTTCGGCAACCACATGGAGGCGGTGATGGCCGGTCGCACCGGCAGCACTGTCACGCTGAACGGCGCAGTACCGATCGATCAACCGGTTAGGGCCGGCGAGAGAATCCGGCTGCGGCTCGTCAACGGCGCGCTCGCCCGTCTCATGGCGCTGCGCTTTGAGGGGCATCGCCCTGTCATCGTCGCCGTCGACGGACAGCCTTGCGAACCTTTCGAACCCGACAATGGCCGGCTTCTCCTCGGTCCTGCCATGCGTATCGACGTCATCATCGATATGCAGGGCGAGCCCGGACGACGCTATGCCGTCGTCGACGACTTCTACGACGGCCTTTCCTACACGCTGACGAACCTGATCTATGACCAGGGTGTGCCCGTCCGTCCCCATGCCCTCGACGGGCCGTTGAGCTTGCCGCGTAATCCATTGCCGGAACCGGATCTGACGACGGCCGAGCGCCACGACATCGTGCTGCAAGGCGGCATGATGGGCGCGGGCATGATGAGCGGCCTTGGCGGCATGAACGGCATGATGACGCCCGGCATGGATGGTGGTGCTGCCTGGGCCATCAACGATATATCGATGACCGGCGATGGCCAGGCAGGAATGCCGCCCTTGCTGACCTTCCAGCGCGGGCGAAGCGTCGTGCTTTCTATCCGCAACCAGACGGCCTGGTGGCACCCGATGCATTTCCACGGCCACAGTCTGCGGGTGCTCAACCGCAACGGTGCGCCAGTCCCGCATCACCAGTGGCAGGACACTGTGCTCCTGGCGCCGAAAGACACGGTCGACTGCGCCTTCGTCGCCGACAATCCCGGCGACTGGATGCTCCACTGCCATGTCATGGACCATCAGGTCGCCGGCCTGATGACGATTCTCCGTGTCGCTTGAACCTTACCAACATTCATTCCTAAAGGAGACTGAAATGAACAAGATCATCCGCCTTACAGCTCTCGCCACCCTGCTCGCCTTGCCGCTGCCGGCTCTCGCCGCGCCGATCCAAGCGGTCATGTTCAAAAACCCAAGCTGCAGCTGCTGCGAGACCTATGCGGCTTACCTCGAACAGAACGGCTTCAAGGTTGAACTGAAGCCCTCGAACGATCTCACTGAAGTCAGCACTGCCGCCGGCGTGCCGGAACAACTCCAGGGCTGCCACACGATCAAAGTCGAGGGCTATGTGGTCGACGGTTTTGTACCGGTCGATGTGGTCAAAAAGATGCTGGGCGAACGCCCGGCGATCACCGGCATCGCGCTTGCCGGCATGCCGATGGGGTCACCCGGCATGGGCGGCATGAAGACCGAGCCGTTCACCATCTACGCCTTTACCAAAGATGGCAAGGCACCGACGGTCTACGCGGTCGAATGACGTTGCTCAACCGTCGGATGGAGGTCGCTGCCATGACCGAACAATTGACGACATTCACTTCGGCGCCGGCGAGGAGCACATCCTCGCGGGGAGCATTGTCGCGCCGCCTGCTCCAAGCGATCCCCGCGATCGGGTTTGCCGGACCCCTCATTCCCCTGGCTTGGGGGCTCAATCACGACCCGAGCAAACTTCCCTCGGCCCTGATTGGCAGGCCGGTGCCCAAATTCGGTCTGCGACCGGTCGAGGGGCGGACGCTGGGCCTGTCGCGTGACAAGACCGTCCCGATCCACGGCATCACCTACAAGGATCCGCCGGACGCGGCTGCCCATTGGCTCGATACCATGGGCGACGCTTCTACGCGCAACGGCGCCGACCGGGATGTCCGGGTCGCGATCGATTGCGGCGTCCGTGGGGTCCCCGAGACCTTCGTGGTCGCTGATGACGGGGTGATCGACCACCGGCACATCGGTGCGATCACCGATCAGGCGCTCCTCGAGACGATGTTGCCGCTCATCCAGCACCTGCGCACTGGCAATAAGGAGGGGGTACGAATCGGCAAGACCTAGCGCGCGCGACTGCCCTTTTCCAAACCAAACGACGCCGCGGCGTCACAACAGAAGGAGAAACACATGAGCATAGCAACCGGATCATTGCCGAAAGCCACCACGCGCAATGCGGCCGACGCCATCCGCTCCGTCCTTGGCGGCAGGCGTGGCCTACTTGTCATCGGCGTGCTCGTTCTCGGCTTTAGCCTGATCCTCAAATGGAACTGGCTGGTCGCGGCCGGCATTGCGCCGCTGCTTCTATCCGCACTCCCCTGTGTCGTGATGTGCGCGCTCGGCCTCTGCATGCCGAAAATGTCGGGCAGCGCATCGGACATCCGAGCAAATGCAATCGGTAAATCCACGGAGGTTACCAAGCATGCAACAGCGCCGCTGTTGCTCGCCGGGCCAGACGTATCATCGACGGCCCCGACCACTGACGACACGCCAACCAACGTGGTCCAGCTCGCGCAAAAGAGTTGCTGCCAGAATCTTCGTTGAAAGGAGGAACTTCCAATGCTTAAAACCCTAAAAACCCTCACTCTAACTGCGATGATCGGCGGTGGCCTTGCAGTCGTATCCCCACTGCTTGCTGACGACGCCCAACATCCATCAGGTGCTATGAAAGGCGATGACATGATGGGCGGCGGCGACATGAAGGGGATGACGAACATGATGATGCAGATGAGCCAGATGATGGAGAGCTGCAACAAGATGATGCAGAGTTCGCTGACTGGAGATCACGGCTCCGGCAAGCCCGATACGCCGGCCACGCCCGACAAGAAGGGCTGACATATGCCGGTTCGCCCTTCACCTGGCGGACCGGCATTTCAATCCGCGGAAGGGGCGATGTCAACGTCGCTCGATATGCCCGTCATTGGCATCGACACCCGGTGTTGCAGCGTGAACTCAGGAAGGTTTTATCGTGTAGATGGATACTGATACCGAAAAGAACGAAATTGAGAAGCGACGCCCCCATCGTTATTCCATCCGTGGAATTTCACTCGCTGTGGCGCTTGCCCTGGCGATTGCCACCGCATTGGTGCTGTCCTCTCAATTGCTCCTGTCGACGAGTCCGCTGGACGGGGCCATGTTCCCGCCACCAACAATTGGAGCGGAATCCACCAAGGATCTGCGCCTTTTGTTTTTGGATCAGCCCGCGCAATTGCCGGAGATCCACTTTGTCGATGGCGCCGGACGGGCCGTCACGCTTGACGATTTCCGCGGCAGATCCGTCCTCCTCAACATATGGGCGACCTGGTGCGTGGCGTGCCGTAAGGAGATGCCGTCGCTTGATCGCCTGCAAGCCAAGTTCGACCCATCCCGGTTTCTGATTCTGACCCTGTCGATCGATCGTCGAGGTGCTTCCGTGGTCAGGCCGTTTTACCAGGAGCTGGAGCTCAAATCCCTCGGCATTTATCTCGATCAGCCCGGCGCGTCTCTGCAGTTGCTGCGTGCTCCGGGGATCCCGATAACGCTTGTCATCAATCGTGACGGCCAGGAGATTGGCCGCAAGATCGGGCAGGCTGAATGGGACAGTCCAGAGATGATCGCTCTTCTCCGCGAGCACTTGAATTTACCGGCTAGTCGACCGGAAGGCGAGTGATCACAATGATGCCGACCGTCGCCATGACCAGACCGGGAACGAGCTTCGGCGCCAGTGTCTACCACGTCGACTATGCCAAGCGTGCGGTCGCAGACGACTATTACGTGGATCACATCGCCACGATTTACGTGATGCACCCTGACGGAACCTATTCGTCGCGCGTACTCTCGACCGCGAACTCGACCGACATCACAAGGACGATGCGACAGCGGATGGACCGCTGTGGTTAAGGGACGACTGCGAAAACGAACCCCTGAAAGGCCAACGGCCAGGAGGGCGATATGTCGGGCAAGAAGAAGTTGCTCAGAAGAACGATCGTGTTTCATGGTTCCATCCGCACGGGAAATCGAAGACGTGCGCGTCCAAGCGTCGTTCATCGCGCGACTTGGCAGTTCATCCTGCTTTTGACTGGGCTGTCCTTGGCGATTCTGCTCTTTCTGGTCATCGTCCGATCCATCGGATGAACGCCGAGGGGCTCTTGCGCTCGGCCTCGTCAACCGCGTCGTCCCCACTGAAGAGCTTGAAATCGTGACCGTCGAATTAGGCGCTTTGCTCGTTCAAAAGTCACCTAAAGAGACGGGCGTAACGCTAATCTACCTCAGAAGGGAGGCAATATTGGGGAGGGGCTAATGTTCGGGTCTGATTGCCATCTTCATGGTGTCGACGTCATCGAGAGTGAGAGATCGGGCCGGATTTTCATGGCGGGTTAACGGCTGGGAGAGAGGCTTCCGGCGCCTGTCATGGAGACATCTCATGACCGATATGAAAACCTTAGACCCCGGTTGCGATCTCGGTGGCGGCTACAAGGTGGATGTGAACCGCGGCGAAAGAATCAGTCGTGTATCTTCGGAGTGGTTCTCACGGCCAGCGGATGAGCGCTACCTCTCCCTGTCCGATCTCTTTGCGGCCGTCCGGTGGCGAGCAGGGCAGAGCCAGACCCGGACGGTGGAGACCGCCGCGATCCGCGTGGAAGCCGATCGTGACAACGCCGAGCATCTCGCGCTCAGGCTGCCTGGGTCGGATATATCACTGTTGCCGACGCACTGGAGTTTTGGCCAGCTTGCTGGTCTCTTGGGCGTGCCGGCTGCCTACCTCCGCCAACTTCCGGCGCCGCTGGCCGGTATCAACCTGCAATACGGCCTGACTTCGCATCGGGCGGAACAGATCAAGACCCTCGAGATCGAGGATGGCCGGATGGAGTTGCGCGCTGTCACCGGTCCGGATTATGGTCGCATCTACGACTATGAGCTGATAGCCGCCGTGCAACGTATCGCCGGCAACGGCACTGGCGATACGCGCTGGAAGGTACCGGGGATGCTCGACTGGTCGACTGGTGTTTACAATCCGCGAGTCGACATTACGCGGGATACGACCACTCTCTACGCGTCCGACCGGGACGTGTTTGTTTTCCTGGTCGACGACCTCAATCCGATCGAGGCTGGCCGATTACCGGACGGTTCGCCTGACCTCTATTTTCGCGGTTTCTATTGCTGGAATTCCGAGGTCGGCGCCAAGACGCTCGGCATGGCGAGTTTCTATCTCCGTGCCGTCTGCCAGAACCGCAATCTCTGGGGTGTCGAGGACTTCCAGGAGATCATCATCCGTCACTCAAAATACGCGGCCTCCCGCTTTGCGCATGAGGCGGCACCCGCACTGACCCGCTTCGCCAATTCCTCAGCCGTCCCCTTCATCAATGGCATCAAGGCAGCGCGGGAGAAGATCGTCGCCCGCACCGACGACGATCGAAGCGAATTCCTCCGCAAGCGCGGCTTCTCCAGGACCGAGACCACGAAGATCATCGAGACGGTGCTGGCCGAGGAAGGCCGCAAGCCCGAGAGCATCTTCGATTTTGTGCAGGGCATCACCGCCGTCGCGCGGGACAAGAGCCATCAGGACGCGCGGCTCGATCTGGAGGCGCGGGCGAAGAAGCTGCTCGACCGGGCAGCCTGACACCCGGGAAGCCGGAGATGCGGATTGGCGCGTCTCCGGGTCCGCGCCTTTCCGTCTTTCCTGGTCGTCGGTTTGCGGCGCTGCCCCCAGAGTGAGAGGGCGGTGCTCTTGCTTCGTGACGGGTTGGAGGCCGAGAGAGAGGCTTTCGGCCGCCCGTCGCGGAGTACATCCCAATGGCTATTGCCAAGAAGAAGATCACCCTGTCGCCCTCGCGCGACATTCCCTTCGATCAACTGGTGCTCAGCCAATCGAATGTCCGGCGCGTCAAGGCTGGCGTTTCGGTTGAAGAGCTTGCCGAGGACATCGCCCGTCGCGGTCTGCTGCAGGGCCTCAGCGTCAGGCCCGTCATTGACCAGACTGGCTCCGAGACCGGCATGTTCGAGATCCCGGCCGGAGGCCGACGCTACCGGGCGCTGGAACTGCTGGTAAAGCAGAAAAGGCTTGCAAGGACCGCTCCGGTGCCTTGCGTCGTACGCGAGGGCGGCATCGCCGAGGAGGACTCGCTCGCTGAGAACGTCCAGCGCGCGCCTCTCCATCCGCTCGATCAGTTCCGAGCCTTCCTTGCGCTACGCGAGAAAGGTCAGTCCGAGGAAGAGATCGCCGCTGCCTTCTTCGTCTCAGTCAACGTGGTGAGGCAGCGGCTGAAGCTGGCCTCGGTCTCGCCGCCGTTGCTCGACATTTATGCCGAGGACGGCATGACTCTTGATCAGCTCATGGCCTTTACCGTCTCTGGTGACCATGAGCGGCAGGAGCAGGTCTTCGACCGGCTGAAGTTATCCTACGACAAGCAGCCTTACACTATCCGCCGGATGCTCACCGAAGGTGCAGTCCGCGCCTCCGACAAGAGGGCGCAGTTCATCGGCACCGACGCCTATTTGGCCGCCGGAGGCATGGTGCTGCGTGATCTGTTCCAGGGCGATGACGGTGGCTGGCTGCAGGATGTGGCGCTGGTCGATCAGATGGTTGCCGAAAAGCTGAAGACTGAATCCGAGGCCGTCGCTGCAGAGGGCTGGAGGTGGATCGAGGCCGCGGCCGAGTTCGCCTATGGCCACGCCTTCGGTCTTCGTCAGCTTCGCGGCGAGACCATGCCGCTTGCGGCAGAAGAAGAGACCCGCGCCACCTTTCAGGCGGAGTTCGATCGCCTGTCCGAGGAATACCGGAACGCCGACGAAATGCCGGATGCGGTCGATGAGCGGCTGTCGGAGCTTGAAACGGCGCTGGAGGGCTTCGAAACGCGGCCGGTCATCTTCGATCCGGCCGACATCATACGCGCCGGTGCCTTCATCAGTATCGCCCATGACGGCCGCCTCCGCGTTGAGCGCGGCTATGTGCGGCCGGAAGACGAGCGACCTGTCGAGCCGGAGATCGATGCGGCCGATGATGTACAGGCCATCTGCGCCGTGGCAGCCCGCGACGACACTGGTGGCGATGTCGTGATCGCGGGCGAACTCGCCTCAGAACCCGAAGAGGACGACGGCCTATCGCCGATATCCGATCGGCTGATGACTGAGCTGACTTCGCATCGCACGCTCGGCATTCGTCAAGCACTCGGCGAGCGGCCCGACATTGCCTTCCTCGCGGCTCTGCATGTCCTGACACTCAAGACATTCTACCACTATGGATCGGATAGCTGCCTGGAGCTCGATGTGAAAAGCATCGGCCTCAGCGCCCAGGCGCCGGGCTTGAATGACAGCACCCCTGCCGAAGCGATTCGTGTGCGCCACGAGAGCTGGGCGAAACGGCTTCCAAAAGAATCCGCTGATCTTTGGGATGTGCTGCGGGACTTCGATGGGCATGGTCAGGCCGACCTCTTCGCCCATGTCGTCAGCCTGTCGGTCAACGCCGTGTACGAAGCCTGGAGCAGGCGCCCGCGGGCGTTTGCCCATGCTGACCAGCTCGCCCAGGCAGTCAACCTCGATATGGCAGCCGCTGGATGGAAGCCGACCGTGGACAATTTCTTTGGTCGGGTGACGAAGGCCCGCATCCTGCAGGCCGTCGCGGAAGGGAAGGGTCAGCGTGCCGCCGACCGGATCGAGCACCTGAAAAAGGGAGATATGGCAGCGGAGGCGGAAACGTTGCTCTCTGACAGCGGTTGGCTGCCCGAGCCTCTCCGCGCACCGTGCAGTGGATCGGCCGAAGCTTCAGAGGCCACCGTCATGGCGGGCAGTGCGGCTACCGAGCTAACGACGGCAGAAGACGGCAAAACGGCTATGGGCGATCAGACCACATCGGGTGACAATGGTACGGCCGACGACGTTCCCCACGTGATCGCGGCCGAATAAACCTTCAACCGACTTGCGGAGCCTGGCCCGCCAGCGATGGCGGGCCTCTTTACATGCGGACACTGTCATGACCCAGAATTCAAATGATCTCGCTCGACGTCTCGCCGATCGCGTTGAAGCGGTATGCCGCCACTATCTCTCCAGTGGACGCCGCGAGGGCCGCTACTGGCTGGTAGGCGATGTGCACAACAGGCCCGGCCGCTCCATGTACGTTAGGTTGAAGAGCTCGTCGAAGGGACTGGCTGGGAAATGGACCGACGCCGCGACCGGAGAGCATGGCGATCTCCTCGACGTCATCCGCGAAAGCTGCGGCCTGATCGACTTCAAGGACGTCGCCGACGAGGCCCGGACCTTCCTCTCGATGCCGCCGCCGGAGCCGGAAGCTCGTGAGCACCAGCGACAGAGCCCGGCGCCACATGGCCCACCCGAAGCGGCACGCCGACTGGTTCGCATGTCGCAGCAGATCTATGGCACGCTGGTGCAGGCGTATTTACGGGAACGCGGCATTACGGATTTACGCGGAACCGGAAGCCTGCATTACCACCCGCGCTGCTACTATCGTCCCGATGAGCATTCGCCGACCGAAACCTGGCCAGCGATGATCGCAGCCGTCACCAATCTCGACGGCAAGATCACCGGGGCGCATCGCACCTGGCTCGATCCCCACCGCCGCGACAAGGCGCCAATCGAAACGCCGAGGCGGGCGATGGGCGATCTTCTCGGCAACGCAGTCCGCTTCGGAATGGCAAGCGATGTGATGGCGGTCGGCGAAGGCATCGAGACCGTCCTGTCGCTCCGGCAGGTCCTTCCCGACATGCCGATGCTGGCGGCGCTCTCGGCGGCCCATCTCGCCGCCATCCTGTTCCCCGACACGCTGCGCCGACTCTACATCGTCCGCGACAACGATCCGGCCGGTGACGGCGCGCGCGATACGCTGATCGAACGGGCGAACGCGGCCGGGATCGAGGCGATCGTCATCTCGCCGGAACTGGGCGACTTCAACGAGGATCTCCACACCCTCGGCCTGGACGCACTGCGCATGGAAGCCCGGTTGCAGGTCGCACCGCAGGACGTGGCCCGCTTCATGGCGTTGGCGGCATAGTCGGCAGGGGGCTGGCGCGTATCGCCGTGCCCGCAGGATGCACCAGCCATCGGAGGGGACCGCGCCTCGGCCTTCGAGAGGGCGATCGGCCCACAAACCGGCCAGCCGGGCAATGGCGGCGACCGACTATTTTCCGGCGCGGCCTGAAGGCCGCGTTCCATCGCGAGCCAAAATAGCCGGCCTTAGCCATCGAGCCCTGCGCTTGCGCTCCGGGTGCCCGGCCGTCCGGCCTGTGGGCTTCGTCGCCATGAAGGCCGCGACGGTCGCGGTCCAACCGACGGAGCATCCCATGCGCGATCACGACGACTACGACGCTACCCAAGAATCCTCACCCACCGACCATGTCCTCAACGAACTCCAGCTTCACGGCTATCGCCCCTTCGCAGACGAGCCCGACCAGCGACTTCTTCCCGACGGCAACCAGGTCGCGGGCGCTGTCGCCGACATCTTCGACGCCCTGATCGGGACCCTGGAGGACACGCGCCTCGAACCCGACCTCGACGATCTCCTATGGTCGACCGTCAACGTCTTCCACCGCGCCACCGACCGGATCGGCCGGGAACTGGATGATAACGAGCAGGCCCAGAAGCGGGCGCAGCGGGAACAGGACGGCAGCGAGGTGAAATCCGTCGAACTGGAGCGTCTGATCGCCGAGGGCATGACGCTGATCGAGCGCCAGAACGCCTTCGAGCTGATGCGCGACCAGGCCGCCGAACACTACGAACGCCACGTTGGCAAGTCCTGGCTCCCGCGCAGCGGATCGAAGGTCAACCATCGCAATCTGACCTCGGCGATGATCGACAGCCGCGATTTCCTGATGGCCAAGAAGCGCGCCGACCAGGACGTACTCCTGCCGCCGGGTCCGAAAATCGTCGTCACAGGCGGGCTCGACTATGACGACCACCGGCTGATCTGGGCCAGGCTCGACCAAGTTCACGAGAAGCATCCCGACATGGTGCTGATCCACGGCAAGTCACCGAAGGGCGCCGAGAAAATCGCCTCACTCTGGGCGAAGAACCGCAATGTGCCGCAGATCGGTTTCGCACCCGACTGGACGAAGCACGGCCGCGCAGCCCCGTTCAAGCGCAACGACGAGATCCTGGAAATCGTGCCGAAGGGGGTGATGCACTTCCCGGGTACCGGCATCCACGACAATCTCGCCGACAAGGCCAAGAAGCTCGGCATCCCGATCTGGAAGTTCGGCGGCTCGTAAGCGCCGCACGACTTCAAACAACTGAGCGCGATCTGGTATTGTCGACAGAAACACTAAGTTCTCGCCGACAGGAGGCGCATCTGGATCTTGATCACATTCAACTCGCGGCGCGCGATGCGCCGCTGATCATCGCATGGCCATCGCCCGGGCTCCCCGGCGGAATGATCCAGTTCAACGAGCCCGACGAATGGCGACGGTTCGTCGTCGGCCTTGGCATCGACGAGCGAATACCCGACATCGTCCAGCGCAAATTCAGGCGCGCGCAGGCGCTTTATCTTCTCGGCTGGATCGATCTCGACGTGCTGAAGGCCGGCGAGCTCGCCGCGCTCATCGCCCTGGAACTGACGGTGATGGACCGATATGGCGACCGGATTCCGAAGAAGAAGCGCTCCTTCGCCACGCTGTTGAAACATATGGTCGATGTCGACGGCCTCGACGACGCACACATCCCGATGATCGTCCGCACCTGCGGCACGGCGATCGGCTTCGTCACCGGCGCGTCGGAGCCGAGCCTCAGTCAGCGTCGCAACGGCATGGCCCATGGCGATCCTTTCGACGGTCTGCCGGTCGGCGGGCTGCTCGAGCTGGTGCGCGACCTCATCGACTATGCCTACAGGGACTTCATCGCCAACGCTCCGCCTGGGCTCCGTTTGGCTCACCTTGGCTGATCGGAAACTCGAACGGCTTTCGTCGCCGAGCACCACTCCCGCTTTTCTGCGCTGATCCTTGGTCAGACTGATCGCTTGACGCCATCAACCCGCAAAGGGTCGGCTATGCGAGCATGCCGCCGCTGCAGCTTCGCCTGCGCGGTGATTGCAGCGCTCAGTCCGACACCTCGGGCGCCTGTCAGCGGGGGATGGTCCTCCGCTCGAACCAGGAGCCGGATCGATGTCCCTCAACGAAGCCCAAGCCTTCGCCTTCAGCCTCGCCATCACGCTGATGGCGGCCATCATCATCTTCCGGGCCGGCGACGGCACGCTCGGCGTTTATCTAAACAGTCAAGCTGTCTCACGCCGACATCTTACCGATCCCTTCAGATCGATAAGATGTCGGCGTTGTGCCGCGCACCTGGGAGCGCCAAAAGGCGGTAAGAGCCAAGGGTATGGACGGCGAATTCGGTTGCTGGCCCATCAATTGGCAATCAGTGGGGATCGCCCCTGAAGCTGCGGATGAGAGACACAAGTTCCGGCTCATCGACGAGGAGTGCCGCATCTTCAACTGATAGCCACGCTATTCTTCGCTGCCCTTTCTCGGGCCACTCCGCGCGCTGCTTGGTCACCTGGAGCGGATAAACAAGCACTTGAAGTCGTTCGAATTCGCCCACCCCACGCTTCCAGTAAGTGTAGCTGCCGATTGGCTTTTGTCCCACTTTGCCAACGATGCCAGCCTCCTCATAGGCTTCTGTCGCCGCTGCGTCCGGTTTCTTCTGGCGTTTCTTCGGCCAGCCCTTCGGTATGATAAAGCGACCTGTATCACGTGAGGTGATCACCAGAATCTCGGCGGCACCAGAATCCGCAATGCGATAGGGAAGCGCTGCGACTTGCTGCCGAAGAACGGGCTCATTTTTCGAATCGGATTTCTTTGTCTTTGCCATCAATGCATAGACTTAGTGTTGATGCTCTCGTTCGACAAATTTCGACGGGCGGATCTACCCGCGGCCAGTTGGTTACGGCAGTTATCTGAACAGCCAAGGTGTCTCACCGGTATTTCGCTGAGCTGGCGCATAGCGTCATTCTTTCCTGAGATCGAAGGACACGATCAACTGACAGCCGGCTCCCTGAACAGCGTCTCGATCAGCGGACATTCTCGCCGCGTGCCGCCAGAGCATTGTGCGACCACGTTCTTCAGCACCCGCTCCATACGTTTCAGGTCGGCGATCTTTTCACGCACGTCGTCGAGATGCGCGGCGGCAACGACGCTCGCCTCGGCGCAGGGTTGGTCGCGCTCGTCGACGAGATGCAAGAGTTCGCGGATTTCATCGATGGAGAAGCCGAGCTCACGCGCCCTCAAGACGAAGCGAAGCCGTCGCTCGTGGGTGCTGTCGTAGCTACGATAGCCGCTCGCCGTGCGCGGCGGCTCCGGCAGGAGGCCGACCTTCTCGTAATAGCGGACCGTCTCCAGATTGCACCCTGTGCGCTGTGCAAGTTCGGCGCGCTTGAGGCCTTTCACGCCAGCGTGATCGCGCATCCAAAAATACCCCTTGACCCTGTAGTTGCTACAGACCGCACATTAGCGCCTGGATAGGTTTTCGACAAGAAGAGCGAGGTCGAACATGAATGCATCGCGACACGGACCAGCAGACGTTGCACCGACTGCGGCAAACCTGACAACGCCAGAGCGAAGCGAGGCCGGGCGACAGCGCCTGGTCGCCGCCGGCGGCATACTCGGCGCTATCGCCGCTTCGTCCTGCTGCATCATTCCGCTCGTCCTGTTCAGCCTCGGCATCGGCGGCGCCTGGATCGGCAATCTGACGGCGCTTGCGCCCTACAAGCCTGTGTTCGTCGCCGGAACGGCGGGCGTGCTCGGCTACGGCTTCTACCTTGTCTACTGGAAGCCGAGGCAGGCCTGCGCCGATGGCGCCGCCTGCACGCGCCCGGTCCCCAGTCGCCTCGTTCAGATCGCGCTCTGGTTCGCGACCGTACTCGTCGCCGCGGCTTTCGCCTTCGACTACGTCGCCCCGCTGCTGCTTCGCGCTTGAGACCAAGAGGAGACCCGCCCCATGAAGAAGAGTTTGAGCGCTTTCACTTTGATCGCGTCGGTGATGACTGCGCCTGCTGCCTTCGCCGCCGAACGCACTGTGACGTTTGCCGTCGACAACATGACCTGCGCCTCGTGCCCCTACATCGTGAAGACCACGATGGCGGCAATCCCCGGTGTCGCGAAGGTGACCGTCTCCTTCGAGGCGAAGTCCGCGACCGTGACCTTCGACGACGCTAAGACGAGCACCGATACCATCGCAGCCGCCAGCATGAATGCTGGTTATCCGGCCCACCCCACGCAGCAGGGCAGCTAGATGACTGATCGCGCTGTAATCCGCGCAGGTGCCGTTGGCGCCGTCCTCGCCGCGATCTGCTGCGCGGCGCCGCTCCTCGCCGTCGGCCTGCCCCTGGCGGGTCTTGGCGCGTGGCTGACAGGTGTGGGTGCAGTGGTGCTTCCCCTGATGGTCGCGGGCTTCGGCTTCGTCGCGTGGGGCCTCCATCATCGCCGGGCAAGAGCCACGGCCTATGAGACGAAGATTCGCAAGGAAGGCGTGAAGCCATGAACGATTGCTGTGCATCCTCCTCCCGGGACAAACCGGCCGTTTCTCAGCCCGCGACACTGGCGAGCTTTGCCGTTCGACCGGGCGTAACGTTTCCGGATTGGTCGGCGGTCACGTCGCCTGTGGTCAAGAACGCTCTGCAGGCGATGGTCGGATCCGACCACGTGCTGAATCGCTGGAGCGGTTACGATCCCGCCACCGACCGGGTGCGAGTTGCGTTGCTCCAACTCTACGCCGAAGACGCGCGAGCCCCGACCATAGGCGTGCTTGCGGACCGTGCAGGTTTGAGTGAGACGGCCATCCGGCCGCTGCTTGAAGAACTTCGCCGGCGCGACCTCGTCGTTCTCGATGGCGACCGGATCGTCGGCGCCTATCCCTTTACCGATCGGGACAGGGGCCATCGGGTCATGCTGGATGGACGCACGATGAATGCCATGTGCGCGGTCGATGCGCTCGGCATCGGTGCCATGACCGATCGCGACATCGCGATCACCTCGCAGTGCCGCCATTGCTGCGCGCCGATCCGGATCACCACGCGGGACCGAGGGCGGGCACTCGCCGACGTCGAGCCGCAGTCGGCCGTCATGTGGCAAAGCGTCCGTTATGAAGGCGGCTGCGCCGCGAGCTCGCTCTGCGCGACCACTACCTTTTTCTGCTCGGACGAGCATCTTTCAGCCTGGCGCGACGAACGCTCCGCCGACGAGCCGGGTTTCCGGCTGTCGATCGAGGAAGGGCTGGAAGCCGGCCGTGCTCTGTTCGGGCCGAGCCTCGCTGGTCTCGATGTGGCGTCGAAGAGCCCGGTGGTCGCCAACCGACCCCTCCGCGCCAATAGCCCCAATGGAGGCGCCTACGATCTCGTCGTGATCGGCGCCGGCTCCGCCGGCTTCTCGGCCTCGATCACGGCCGCCGATCAGGGCGCCCAGGTAGCGCTCATCGGCAGCGGCACAATCGGCGGCACCTGCGTCAATGTCGGCTGCGTGCCGTCGAAGACGCTGATCCGTGCCGCTGAGACGCTTCACAACGCTCGCGTGGCGGCCCGTTTTGCCGGCATCACGGCGGCGGCCGAACTGACGGACTGGCGCGGAACCGTTCGTCAGAAGGATGCCCTCGTTTCCAAACTGCGCCAGGCCAAGTACGTCGATTTGCTCCCGGCTTATAACGGCATCGCCTATCGCGACGGTCCGGGGCGCCTCGTTGACGGCGGTGTCGCGGTGAACGGCACACACCTTCCCGCCGGCAAGATCATCATTGCCAGCGGTGCGCGGCCGGCGGTGCCTTCCATTCCTGGCATTGGGACCGTGCCGTATCTCACCAGCACGACCGCGCTCGACCTTGAAGCACTGCCACGCTCGCTGCTCGTGATCGGCGGCGGCTACATCGGCGCGGAACTCGCCCAGATGTTCGCTCGTGCCGGCGTCAAGGTGACCCTCGTCTGCCGGTCTCGCCTGCTCCCCGAGGCCGAGCCCGAGATCGGCGCGGCGCTCACGGGGTATTTCGAGGACGAAGGCATCACCGTTATCTCCGGCATCGCTTACCGCGCGATCCGCAAAACCGACGGCGGAGCGTCACTGACCGTCACACGTGACGGTCAGGATGTCCAGATCGACGCCGATCAGGTGCTGATCACCACGGGGCGTACACCCAACATCGAAGGTCTCGGGCTCGCAGAGCACGGCATCGCCGTCTCGCCCAAGGGCGGCATCGTCGTCGATGACCGCATGCGCACGACCCGAGCCGACGTCTATGCCGCCGGCGACATCACCGGCCGCGACCAGTTCGTCTACATGGCCGCCTATGGCGCCAAGCTCGCCGCCAAGAACGCCCTCAATGGCGACAGCCTACGCTACGACAACAGCGCCATGCCCGCTATCGTCTTCACCGATCCGCAGGTGGCAAGCGTAGGTCTCACCGAGGCGGCGGCGCGTGCGGCCGGACATGAGATCCGCGTTTCGACGATCGGTCTCGACCAGGTGCCCCGCGCACTCGCCGCCCGCGACACTCGTGGGCTTATCAAGCTCGTGGCCGATGCTGCTGGCGGTCGTTTGCTCGGCGCCCACATCCTCGCGCCGGAAGGTGCCGACAGCATTCAGACCGCGGCTCTCGCGATCCGCCAGGGTCTCACCGTCGATGACCTCGCGGACATGATCTTTCCATATCTCACCACCGTCGAAGGGCTGAAGCTCGCGGCGCTAGCCTTCGACAGGGACGTGGCCAAGCTCTCGTGCTGCGCCGGCTGAACACAGATGACGTCATGGGCTTTTCCTGCCCATGATCGGTATGACGTCGGCGGTGCGGTTATCGCTCCGCCGTTCCATAAGCTGGCACAGCGCGCGGACTTGACGATGCTGGGCAAGCACGGTTTCGACGGCGCGCCGCTCCTGTTCGGCCCGGGCCGTCCCAGCCGGCTGATCCGTCGCGTTGCGCCGGGCTCTCGACTCGGCAACTGCATGGCGGAAGGCTTCCAGCACCTCGGACGCGCGGTTCGCAGTCGCGCGACTGACACCTGCCTCGATAGCCAGGTTCACAACCGTCAGCCTGCCATCAGCCACGCCGGGGCACCCATCAAGGAGGCGCCCCATCGCCTCACGAAGCGCCTGCTCGGTAGATGCATCGACCGGCTTCATGATTTGTGTTCCTTCAACGGGGCGATGAGCCTGCGCTTCCGCTCGTTATCCTGGCGCAGCGCCTCGCGTTGCAGCGGAGAGAGGCGCTTGTCGGCAAGAAGTTCCTCCGCCTGTGCAATCGAGGCTTCCCACGGCGGGAGGTGCCGCTCGACAAGGCAGGCATTGGGGCATCGGTCGGGCGCGCATCGCGACAGGACCGGCGCCGAGGCTGAAGGTTTCTCAGACTCCCGCAGGCACAGCGCCGTCAATGGGTCGAAGAAGCAGTCGTTCAGATATCCGACATGCAGCGTGCGCGCCAGATGCGCCAGCATCGCCTTCAGGCGCTTGCGATCGGCCAGTTGCCCCGGAAGCGGGCCGAGTTCGCGGCCGACACGCTCCAGTTCCACGCCGACGCGCTTACCGGCGGG
>BFBZ01000933.1_pt1 | contig 22175 bp, 20 predicted proteins | sample 1888401 | NCBI WGS metagenome assembly BFBZ01 (sample SAMD00112614, study PRJDB3348) | symbiont metagenome | host: Chara braunii | reverse complement strand
AGCGTACGCTCGTAGAGCCGCGGCTCGACTTCGGCGATCGAGTGGAACTTGAAGTCGTCATAGACGAGATGCTCGTACATGTCGTCGGTCATGATCCAGACGTGCGGATGCTTCACCAGCACGTCGGTGATCGCCTTCAATTCGGCCTTGGTGTAGGCCGCGCCGGTCGGGTTCGACGGCGAGTTGAAGATGATCCACTTGGTCTTCTTGGTGATCGCCTTCTCGAGCGCCTCGGGCTTCATCTTGAAGCCGTCTTCCATCTTGCTGTCGACGATGACCGGCTCGCCGCCCGCGAGCAGCACCATGTCCGGATAGCTGACCCAGTACGGCGCCGGGATGATCACCTCGTCGCCGGGGTTCAGCGTGACCATCAGCGCGTTGTAGAGCACCTGCTTGCCGCCGGTGCTGACGATGATCTGGTTGGTCTTGTAGTCGAGGTTGTTCTCGCGCTTGAACTTGCCGACGACCGCCTGCTTCAGCTCCGCGAGACCTTCGACGGCCGTGTACTTCGCCGCCTTGCCGGACATGATTGCCTTGACGGCGGCTTCCTTGATGTTGTCCGGCGTGTCGAAGTCGGGCTCGCCGGCGCCGAGGCCGATCACGTCGCGGCCCGCGGCTTTGAGCGCGCGCGCTTTGTCCGTCACCGCCATGGTGGCGGAGGGCTTGATGCGCGACAGCGAGTCTCGAAGCAGGGCCATTCTGGAATCTCCTGGAAAAAGGCTCAAATTTCCTAATGGCCCCAGGCCTCTGCCGCAAGGCACAATCTCGAATGCGCCCATGAAACTGGTTGATGGGTGAGCCTCAATACCGCCTTGTTTTCCTTCGGATTTTGCACGGACAGCGGTCCTGACCCAACCAAGCGCCTATATACGCGCCCATGCACGCGCCCTCGCCCAGCTCCCTGCCCCGGCTCTCCGATCATTTCGACGGCCGCCGCTTCTTCAATCCGACCCTGAAGCCGGACTTCGCCCCTGATTTCCGGATGATCCGCCGGATGCTGCGCGAGCCGCGCGCCCGGTGGCCACGGACCGTCGAAAACACCAGCGTGCCGCGATTGCACGCGCCGCTTGCCGATGGCGAGGTCGCCATCACGTTCGTCGGCCACGCGACCTTCCTCATCCAGATCGACGGCCTTGCCATCCTGACCGATCCGGTCTGGTCGGACTGCGCGGGGCCGTTCAACTTTTTCGGACCGAAGCGCTATCGCAAACCCGGCGTCGACTTCGGCGCGCTGCCGAAGATCGATCTCGTTCTGTTGAGTCACAATCACTACGACCATCTCGACAAGGCAACGTTGAGGAACCTCAAGAGCGCGTTCTCTCCCACCATCTGCTTTGCCGCCGGCGACGCGCGGCTCGTCGCCCCGCTCGGCTTCAACGACATGCACGAGCTCGACTGGTGGGACGAGACATCGTTCGCCGACAGGCTGAAGATCACCTTCACGCCCGCGCAACATTCATCCGCACGCGGCCTGCACGACCGTCACAAGAGTCTGTGGGGCGGCTATATGATCGAGAGCCGCGGGCGCCGCATCTACTTCTCGGGTGACACCGGATACGCGAGACACTTCTCGGATATCCGCTCGCGGCTTGGCACGCCCGACATCGCGCTCTTGCCCATCGGCGCCTACGAGCCGCGCTGGTTCATGACGCCGATCCACTGCAATCCCGCCGAAGCGGTGCGCGCACACCGCGACCTCTGCTCGAAGCAGAGCATCGGCATGCACTTCGGCACCTTTCAGTTGACGACGGAGGCGATCGACCAGCCGGTGATCGACCTGAAGGCCGCGCTCGCGGAGAGCGGCGTCGCGGAATCCGAATTCGTCACGCAGCCGGAGGGCGAGACGATCATTTATGAGGTTCCACCCGCAGGCCGCCAGCTCTAGATTTCGTTCGCCTCCGAGGAAGCAGCAGATCACCTGATCAACGGCACCCTCGCGCCCGAGGATCGGGCCTTACTACTGGAAAATCTGGTTGAACTGCGCCTTCACGCCCTTCGCCTTGGCCTCGATGTGCTCCACGTCCACCGGAATGAACTTCACCTCTTTCAGCCCCGGCTGCCCCTTCGGTGGTGCGATATCCACGCGCGAGGAATGGATCGCATGGTCCGCGATCATCTTCTGCGCCACCGGCGAAATCATGAACTGCATGAACAGCTTGGCCGCGTTCGGACTCTTGCCGTTCTTCACGATCGCGGTCGGTGACACGACGATGAACACGCCTTCGGTCGGATAGATCACCGACTGGTTCGGCACGTCATTGCCGTCGTTGAAGCTGCGCGGATCGGAGCCCTCGGCGGCGATAAGCCGTTCTCCCTGCTGCATTGTTTTGTAAACCTGCTGATGACCCTGCACGATCATCGTGTCGTTCTTGCGCAGCGCCTTGTAGAAATCCCAGCCGAGCTTCTGCGAAAGCCCGGTCACCACAGTGAGTTGGATCGCGGTGAACGACGGGTCGGGCATCACCATCATGCCCTTGTATTTCGGATCGACGAGATCGGACCATGTCTTCGGCCGATCCTTCTCCAAAACCTTGTCGGTGCGCGCCACCATGCCGATCAGATGCACGCGCTGCGCGATCCAGTAACCCTTTGAGTCCTTGCCGCTTTCGATCACCTGGTCGAAGCCTTCGGGACGGAACGGCACAAACACGCCCTGCTTGGTGAGTCCGGTCGCCGCGCCCGCATCCGACATTGTGATAACATCCGCGCCCGGCTGGCCGGCCTGATACTCCTGAAGAAACCGCCGCAGCACCTGCTCGCCGCCGGAGCGCAGCAGCGTCACCTTCACGCCGGTGTCTTTCGTGAATTGATCCGCCAGCATCTGCACCAGCGGGAACGGCGTTGATGAATACCAGGTGAGCGTGCCTTCCTTGACGGCCGCTGCCTTGTCGACCGGATCTGGCGTGAACGATTGCGCCGACGCTGTTGCGACGCTCAAGCCAAAAGCCAGGCCAAAAAGCCCGATCCGACGCATTGCCGCCTCCCCATAAAAAGGGCCGGTAATCCGGCCTCTTTGCAACCATCGTCCGCCGGGAAAACTGCAATGTCCATCGGCCATTGCGTCGCGCAACGCTCCCTTAAGGCCACGCTGGTAGGGCTTTTCCAATACGGAGTCGGCCTTGAACGCCTTCATCGAAACCCTGCGCAGCGGCCGCTGGCTCAATCGCGAGCGCATGTGGATATGGGGCGTCGGCGTGCTGATCGCCTCGGCGGCGGGCTTCCTCTACATCCTCGCGACCTCCAACGGCCTCACCGATTTTCAGGGCCGGCCGATCGGCACCGACTTCTCCAACGTCTATGCCGCCGGCACCTACGTGCTCGAAGGCAAGGCGCCGCTCGCCTTCGACTGGCCGGCGCAACACGCACGCGAGCGCGCGATCTTCGGCGACAACACGCCGTTCTACGGCTGGCACTATCCGCCGTTCTTCCTATTCATCGCGGGTGCGCTCGCGACGATACCCTACGCTCTCGCGCTGTTCGTGTGGCAGTTCGCGACGCTGCTGCTGTATCTCGGCATGATCTGGACCGTGCTGCGCACGGTTTCCGTCGACACTGGCGGCGCGCCCAATCTGCTGACGCGCGATCCGCTCTGGCTTCTGCTCGCCCTCGCCTTCCCGGCCGTGTTCGTCAACGTCGGCCACGGTCACAATGGGTTCCTCACGGCAGCTCTGATCGGCACCGCGCTTGTTACACTCGACAAGCGGCCATGGCTGTCCGGCATCCTGTTCGGGCTGATTGCCTACAAACCTCAATTTGGTGTGCTGATCCCACTGGTGCTGCTCGCGACCGGACGGTGGATCACGTTTCTCTCCGCCAGCCTCACGGTCATCGCGCTTGGGATCGCGACGTATATCGCTTTCGGCCCCGACGTGTGGCACGCGTTCTTCGCGTCCGCAGAGCTGACGCGCATCCGGGTGCTCGAACAGGGTGAGACCGGCTGGCACAAGATCCAGAGTGTGTTCTCGATCGTGCGGATGTGGGGCGCGCCGGTGCGCTTCGCCTATCTGGCGCAGGGCCTGACCATGCTCGCGCTCGCAGTCACAACCGTCTGGCTCTGGCGCAGCCGCGCGGCGATGCCGCTGAAGGCTGCCGCTCTCCTCATCGCCGCGATCCTCGCGACGCCCTACAGCCTCGACTACGACTTCGTCGCGCTCGCCCCCGCGATCGCCTTCTTCGCTGCCGACGGTCTTACGCGAGGCTTTAGTGCGTGGGAGAAAACCGCGCTCGCATTCCTCTGGCTGATGCCGCTGATCGCCCGCTCCGTCGCGGAATACACCTTCATCCCGCTCGGCGTCCCCGCGATGGTCGCGGTATTCGTGCTGATCATGCATCGCGCGGTTGCCGATCGCGATGCGGTTCCCTTCTGGCATTCCACGCCGCAGCCCATAAAATAGCGGCATGCTGACACGCCGCACTCTCGTTGCCTCGCTGGCTGGGCTTGCGCTTGCTCGTCCCGCATCCGCGCAGACGTTTCCAACCCGTACGCTCACCATCGTCGTGCCCTATCCGGCCGGCGGCCCGGTCGATGTGGTGGCGCGGCTGATCGCGCCAGTGACCGGCGGCGAGCTCGGCCAAACCATCACGGTCGACAACCGCGGCGGAGGCGCGGGCACCATCGGCACGCTCGCGGTCGCGCGCGCCGATGCCGATGGTCACACGCTCGTGCTCGGCACCAATCAGACCCACGCGACCAACCAAAGCCTGATTAAAAACTGCCCCTACGACGGCGTGAAGGATTTCGCGCCGGTCGCTGGTCTCGCCGACATCCCACATGTGCTGGTGACGAAGAAAAATCTCGCGGCCGCCGACGTGCGCGAACTCGTGGCGCTTGCGAAAGCGCAGCCCGGAAAATTGAGTTACGGCTCGACCGGCAACGGCTCGGCCTCGCATCTCGCGGCGGAACTGTTCAAGACCAAATCCGGCACCGACATCCTGCACATCCCGTTTCGGGGCGCAGCGCCGATGACAACGGAACTGCTCGCGGGCCGTCTCGATCTTTCCTTCGCCACACTGCCGAGCGTCATCACCCAGATCGAGGCCGGCGAATTGCGCGCGCTTGCGGTGGCAAGTCCGAAACGTGCTGCGCGGCTACCGAACGTCCCAACGCTGGCCGAAGCTGGCGTCGCGGGCGTCGAGGCCGACGCGTGGTTTGCGCTGTTCGCTCCTGCACAAACACCGCCCGCCGTGATCGACCAGCTCCACAAGGTGGTGTCGCGCACGTTGGCCCAAAGCGCGGTCGCGACGGCGCTTGCGACCCAAGGCATGACGGTTTCCCAGCGTTCGCCCGCCGAAATGGCCACTTGGCTGCCCGGCGAGGTCGCGAAATGGGCGGCCGTGATCAAGGCAGCGAACGTCACGGTCGATTGAACCGGACGGGCGCGGGTCTATAATTCACCCGCATAATAAAACGCCTCTGGGGAGATCGTTATGAACAAGCTCATGACGCTTGGCGCCGCACTCATCATTGCGGGCGTTGCAGCCGCTCCGTCATTGCAAACCGCCGTCCTCGCACAGCCTGCACCGGTCCAGCCATCGCCGGTCAAACGCACCGTCCTGCAGAAGATAGACGTGCCGGGCACCAATCTCGAAATGATCTATGCAACCGTCGAAATCGCACCGGGCTTCAAGGCCGGGCGCCACAACCATCCTGGCGTCGTCATGGCGCAGGTAACGGAAGGCGAGTTCTGGCTCGCCGTCGACGGCCAGCCAGAGAAGATCTTGAAAGTTGGCGAGTCGCTCACGTTGCCGGACCGCGTGATCCACAACGAGGGCGCGACCGACAAAGGCGTGAAACTCAGCGCCGTCTACGTGGTCGAAAAAGGGAAGCCGCTGGCCTCGCCAGCACCATAAACCTCAACGCAGGAGCGCCGTCATGAAGCTCACCGCGGAACAGCTCAAGGCTTTCGACGAGCAAGGCTTCGTCTTCCTGCCGAACTGCTTCTCGGAGGAAGAGATCGCGCTCCTGCGCTCCGAGGGTGAAAGCATTCTCAAAGCCGACCGGCAGGAGGTGTGGCGCGAGAAGACCGGCGCGCCACGCACCGCCTTCGCCGCGCACACCTTCAGCGAGGTGTTCCGCCTGCTGGTGAGCCATCCGCGGCTGGTCGGTCCGCTGAAGCAGTATTTCGGCGAGGACGTTTACGTCCACCAGTTCAAGCTCAATGCCAAAGCCGCCTTCGAGGGCGACGTCTGGCAATGGCACCAGGACTACGGCACCTGGGCGCGCGACGACGGCATGCCAGAGCCGCGCGCCATGAACATCGCGGTGTTCTTGGACGAGGTCATGCCGATCAACGGCCCGCTGCTGCTCATTCCCGGCAGCCACAAGCAAGGCGTCTTCGCGGCGGGTCATGACAAATTGACGACGTCCTACCCACTGTGGACCCTCGATAAAGAAACCGTGACCAGGCTCTGCAATGAGGCCGCCTCGGCGCATGGCCACGGCATCGTGGCACCGACCGGAAAACCAGGCTCAGTGCTGATGTTCCACGGCAATCTGGTGCATGCTTCGCCGCCGAACATCACGCCCTACCCGCGCAAGATCGTCTATGTGACCTTCTGCGCCTGCTCGAATCACATTACCAAGTTCACTCGGGCGGAATGGATCGCTCACCGCGATTTCACGCCGATCGCGCCGGTGGATGACGGTGCATTACTGGAATACGCCCGCGCGCATCGCGTCGCGGCGGAATGATTTTCCGGGAGTAAAGTTTTGTAAAGTTAGAATACGTCGCATTTGATGTTGCGACGCACACGTTTATCTTTTGTGTCCGGGTTTTCATTCCCCGGACATGTACTGGCCTTGCATTCGCCGTCCTTTGCTTTTCAATGCTCGCGGAGGTCGGCGACGTTTCGGTCGGCGGGAGAATGTGGATGTTTACCCTCTATTCCATGCGCCGTTCAGGCAACTGCTACAAGGTGCGGCTTGCGCTTGCGCAGCTCGGCATCGCGCACGAGCTTGTCGAAATGGACATCCTCCAAGGTGAGACCCGCACGCCCGAATTCCTCGCGAAGAATCCGAATGGCCACGTGCCGCTGCTCGAAGTCGCACCGAACCGTTTCATCGCCGAATCGAACGCGATCCTCTGGTACATCGCAGGCCAGACGCGGCTCGCGCCGACGGACCGCGTCGAGCGCGCCCAAACGCTGCAATGGATGTTCTTCGAACAACGCAGCGTCGAGCCCAACATGGGCGCCGCTTATTTTTGGCTGACACTGGTGAAGGGCGGGCGCGAGCTTCAGCAGCACGCGCTGGAAGATTGGATGGAAAACGGCTATCGCGCGCTCGGCGTGATGGAAGACCATCTCACGAAAAACCAGTTCTTTGCGGCGGACCGCTACACCATCGCCGATATTGCGCTCTACGCCTACACGCACATGGCGCATCTGGCCGAGTACGACCTCTCGCGCTTCCCGGCGATCCGCGACTGGCATGCTCGTGTGGCGGCGCAGCCTGGCTATACCGCGATCGATCACACCCGCGACGACGCGATCCTCACCGCCGCGCAATAGCGCGGCGCTATTCCACCTTGATGTTGGCATCCTTGATGACCTTCGCCCACTTGGCGATGTCGGCCTTGATGATCGCGGCGAACGCATCGGGGCCGTCGGACACCGTGTCGAGGCCGAGCTGCGCAAGCTTGTCGCGCATGTCCGGCTGAGCGACGATCTTCACCGCATCCTGATTGATTTTCGCGATGATCGGCGCCGGTGTGCCGGCCGGCGCGAACAGACCGAACCAGGAGATCGCTTCAAAACCCGGCACGCCGGATTCCGCGACGGTCGGAAACTCTTTCATGTTCGGCGAACGCTGGAGGGAAGTCACCGCAAGGCCACGCAGCTTGCCCTCTCGTACGAGCGGGAGGATCGCGCCGGAGTTCTGCAACGTGATCGGCACGCGGCCACCGATGACGTCGGTCATCACCGCGCCGCGATACGGCACATGCACGATGTCGATGCCCGCGACCGATTTCAGAAGCTCGCCCGCGATGTGCTGCGGCGTTCCCGCGCCAGGAGATGCATAGGACAGTTGGCCGGGCTTCGATTTCGCGAGCGCGACCAGTTCAGCGAAGCTTCTCACCGGCAGATCGTTGTTCACCGCGACGATGCTTGGCGTCACGATCAGCCGCGCGATCGGCGCGAGATCGCGCACGGTGTCGTAGGTCGGCGCGGCTTGCAGCGACGGATTGATGGTGATGGCGCCGTTCGCAGCCCAATAGAGCGTCGTGCCGTCCGGCGCCGATTTGGAGACCTTGTCGCCCGCGACGCCACCAGCCGCACCAGGGACGTTCTCCACCGTCACCGGCACGTTCCAAAGTTCGGTGAATTTCAACGCGAAGATGCGCGCCGAGATGTCGGTCGCGCTGCCCGGCGTGAAACCGACGATGATGCGCACCGGCTTGTCCGGATAGGTTTGCGCAATGGCAGGCGTGGCGAAAACGATCGCGCATACGGCAAGCAACAGTCGGAACGGCAGCATGCTCGACTCCGATGGTTTGGCGGAACCTATTCGGGCGTGGCTTTGATTCCGGCGTTCTTGATGACCTTGCCCCAGGTCGGGATCTCGTCCTGCACGATCTTGGCGAACTCGGCCGGAGAATTGCCGACAAGCTGGAGCCCGAGACCTTCGAGCCTCGCCTTCACGTCGGGCGTCGCGAGAAACTTCCTGGTCTCGGCGTTGATCTTATCGACGATCGGCTGCGGCGTGCCGGCCGGCGCCATCATCCCGAACCACGCCGTCGCATCGAAGCCGGGGAAGCCCAATTCCTCCATCGTCGGAAGTTCCGGGATTTGCGGCGAGCGCTGCCGCGACGTGATGCCGAAGGCTCGCAGCTTGCCCTCGCGAACGAGCGGCAGGACATTCGAGATGTTGCCGAAGAAGATGTTGAGCCGCCCCGCCATCAGGTCCGGCAGTACCGCGGTCGTGCCGCGATACGGCACCTGCTGGAGCTTCACGCCGGTCATGCTCATGAACAATTCGCCGCCAAGATGCTGCGACGTACCGATGCCGGCGTGGCCCGCGATCAGATAGCCGGGCCGCGATTTCCCGAGCGCAATCAGTTCCTGAATGTTCTTCGCGGGCACATCCGGCGTCACCACCAGGATGTTCGGCACGATGAACACCTGGCTGATGTAACTGAAGTCCTTGACCGGATCGTAGCCGAGCTTGTCAAAGAGATTGGGATTGATGACGAGCGCGGCGTTGCCGCCCATCGCCAGCGTGGTTCCGTCAGCCGGTGACTTCGCGAGACGCTCGACGGCGAGATTGCCGCCCGCGCCGGTGACGTTCTCCACCACCACCGGCTTGCCCCAGGTTTCGGTGAGCTTGTCGGCGAGCAGACGCGACGTCACGTCCGGCGCAACACCGGGCGAAAACCCTACGAAAATCCTGACCGGCCTGTCCGGGTAGTTCGCCTGAGACCAAGCCTCGCCCGCGGTGAGCCCCAGCAAAATGGCCATGGCCACAGCATGGATGGCTTTCATGACCACCTCCTGCCGCTTCCTTCCCCGGCCCGAGCTTATCAGCGATTAAGGTCTTGTTAACCGTCGCCACGAAACTGCCGTGGTTCGGGTCCCGCACCGCCCAAGTCCCGCCGGCCCCCCGCCGCCGTCGGGAGGCATGGTCTTACCCAGACTGATTCGTCTGCAGCTTTTAAGACCAAGGTTTCGACTATGACCACCCAACCGATTTGCGAGTCTGAAAGGCGTCGTGCGTTTGCCGGTGTTGCGTTGCTTGCCACCACCATCGGGCTCGTCCTGTCGCTCGCCGTAGCCATCACGACGGTGTCGATTGGGATCGCGCGAGCCGCTGCCCTGGTGTGAATGAAGCATCCGAAGCGGCGCGATTAACAAGCCGCGCGGGAGGCCGTGTCGCGTACAGAGTTCAGTCGAGTCACATCGCGTTCGGGATGAGCCGTCTGTGTTCCGGACGCCGAGCGGAATATCGCCGGCGTCCGGAAGCCCGCAATTATTGAAGCTTGATGTTGGCGGCCTTGATGATGGGCCACCACTTCTCGATCTCGGCCTTGTGCACCGCATAGAGGCCTTGCGGCGACTGCTGCTCAACCGGCGCGACCTCGTGCCCGAGGTCCATGAAACGCTGCCGCACGCCCGGATCGGCAAGCGACTCCTTCACCGCGGCGACCAGCTTGTCGGTCACATCCTTCGGCAAGCCTTTCGGCGCCCACAGTGCGTGCCAGAACGGCATTTCCACGCCCGGGAATCCGGACTCGTCGAGCGTCGGCACGTCGGGGGCGGCGAACCAGCGCTTCTTCGTCAGTACACCGAACGCCTTGATGCTGTTCGCGCGATACTGCGGCAGCGTCTGGCCCGCCTCCGGGCACGACAGGTCGATCTGGCCCGCGATCAGGTCCTGCATGATCGGCGCCGCTCCGCGATACGGCACCATCGGGAATTGAGTGCCGGTGTTGTTCTGGAAATAGAGCATGCACATGTGGATGCCGGAGCCGACGCCGGTCGTGCCGGTCGACCCACGCGTCGGGTTCGCCTTCAGCCACGCGACCAGTTCCTTGATGTTGTTTGCCGGAATATCCTTGTTGCCGACGATCCACAGCGGTCCGGTGGAAAGCATCGAGATCGGCTGGAAGTCGTTGAGGATATCGTAGTTGAGCGGATACATCGCGCCGCCGCCGACATGCGACGTCCATTGCCCGACAACGAGCGTATAGCCGTCCGCGGGCGAACGATTCACGCGCGTCACGCCGATGGTGCCGCCGGCGCCGCCCTGGTTCTCCACCACGACCGTCTGATTGAGCGCGGTCTTCATACGCTCGGTGACAATGCGCGCCACGATGTCCGTCACGCCGCCGGCCGCGAAGGGTACGACAACGGTGATCGGACGTGCCGGATAGGTTTCGGCCTTTGCGCCAGCCGCGGCCAGCATCGCAACGGCGATGCCGAAAATCAGTTTCTTCATTCAGCAGCTCTCCCTAGGACGTGTTCTTTTTGGGTTATTGGGTCCCAATGCTAGCCGCCTTTGCGGCGGCGGGCCACGTCCCAGAGTGCCGCATTTCTAGTCGGGCTTGATGTTCGCGGCCTTGATGATCGGCCACCACTTGGCGATGTCCGCGGCCTGACGTTCGAGTAATGCTTGCGGCGTCTGTTTCTCGCGCGACGGAATCTGCATGCCGAGATCGTGCAATCGCTGGCGCACCGCGGAATCAGCAAGCGCCTCCTGCGCCGCGGCGGTGAGCTTGGCGATCACATCGGGCCGTGTGTTCGCAGGCGCCCAAAGCCCGTACCACAACGTCATGTGCAGCCCGGGAAGCCCGGCTTCATCGACCGTCGGAATCTCCGGCATCGCTTCGCTGCGCGCCGGAGACGCGATCGCAAAGGCCTTGATGGTGCCGCCGCGAATTTGCCCTTGTGACGTTTGCACCTGATCGACCATCAGATCGATCTGTCCGGCGATGAGATCGACCATCGACGGTCCCGACCCGCGGTATGGAATGTATTGGATCTTGCCGCCGGACATGGTCTCGAGCTGCGCGCCGACCAGATGCGGCCCGGTGCCTGCGCCGGGAATGCCCATCTTCACATTGCCCGAGTTGGCTTTCAGATACGCGACGAACTCCTTCAGGTTGTTCGCGGGCAGGCCCTTCCTCGCAACGATGAGATAAGGATTTTCCGGTAGCAGCGCGATCGGCGCAAAGTCCTTCACCAGATCGAAGGTCAGGTTATAGACCGCGCCGTTCGTCGCGTGGGTGCCGAAGTGCCCGAGGATGATCGTGTAACCATCGGGGTTGGCACGCGCGACACGGCCGGTGCCGACGATACCGCCCGCACCGGTGACATATTCGACGATCAATGGCTGGCCGAGCGAAACACGCATCCGCTCGCCGAGATTGCGGATGATCGCATCGCTCGGTCGGCCCGCTGGGAACGGCACCACCACGGTGATCGGGCGGTTGGGATAGGGCTGCGCCTGTGCGCTGACGATCCCCAACGCGAGCGCGGCGGCGACAAGCAACAGCCTCATATCCCGGCTCCCGAATCCGAATCTCACTCCGGCTTGATGTTGGCAGCCTTGATGATCGGATGCCACTTCTCGATTTCGGCCTTGTGATAGGCGTAAAGCGCCTGTGGCGTCTGCTGATCGGCAGGCGGAATGTCCTGCCCCAGTTCGACCAGCCGCTTCTGCACCGCCGGATCGGCCAGCACATCGCGCACGGTCGCGTTCATCTTCATCACGATATCCTTCGGCGTGCCTTTGGGCAGCCAGAACGCGTGCCAGACCGCGATATAGAAGTTCGGCATGCCGGCTTCGTCGACGGTCGGAATGTTGGGCTCGGACGTGAGCCGATTCTTCGCCGTCACCGCAAAGGCGCGGACGTTGCCGTTGCGCACCTGCGGCAGCGCGCTCGCCGCCTGATCGAACATCAGATCGAGATTGCCCGCGACCACATCCTGCAACGCAGGTCCCGTACCGCGATAAGGCACGAAGGTGAACTTGGTGTTGGTGACGCTCTGGAAATAGACCCCGCTCACATGGGAGGCAGCGCCGGCGCCGGCGGTTCCCGCAGACACCTTGTCCTGGTTCGCCTTCACCCAGGCGACCAGTTCATTGAGGTCTTTCGCCGGGACGGTTTTTCTCGCCACGAGCAATTGTGGGTTGCTCGCGATCAACGATACCGGCTCGAAGTCGTTGAGCAGATCGTAGGTCAGCGGATAAATCGCGCCGTTGACGACATGCGTGCTCCAGTGGCCGATGCCGAGCGTGTAGCCGTCGGGGGCTGCGCGCACCACACGGCCGACCCCGATGGTGCCAGCCGCGCCCGTGGTGTTCTCGACCACCACGGTCTGCCCGAGCCGTTGTTGCAACGCCGCGGCGAAAATACGGGCGATGGTGTCCGTCGGCCCGCCGGCCGCGAACGGCACCACCATCGTGACGGCCTTATTCGGATAACCTTGCGCGGACGCAAGGCACGGCAGAACCGCAGCGAGCGCTGCGGCAAGCAATAGCCTTCTCATTGCACGCTTCCTTCAGCACGTTCCGTCCCTATTCCGATTTTATGTTGGCGGCCTTGATGATCGGCCACCACTTTTCGATTTCCTTGGCTTGATATGTTGCGAGCGCCTGCGGCGTCTGCTGTTCGCGCGGCCATACCTCCTGGCCGATGTCGCGCATGCGCTGCTTCACCGTTGGATCGGCGAGCGCTTCGACAACAGCCGCGTTGAGTTTGGCGACGATGTCCTTCGGTGTGCCCTTGGGCGCCCAGAGCCCGTGCCAGAACGACGAATAGAGGCCAGGCACGCCGGCCTCATCCATCGTCGGCACGTTCGGCGCCGCCCACCAGCGCTGGTTCGACAGCACCGCATAGGCCTTCAACTGTCCGGTGCGCACCGGATTGAGATAGTTCGCCGCCTGGCCGAAGGTCACCTCGATCTGTCCGCCGAGCAAATCCTGAAGAAGCGGCGCGCCGCCGCGATAGGGCACGAGCTGGAAGCTCGTTCCGGTCTGCTTCTGGAAGTAGACCGCGGCCACATCCGTCGGCCCGCCGACACCGACCGAGCCCACCGTCCCCTTGCCCGGATTGGCCTTCAGCCATGCGATCCAGTCCGCCATGTTGTTCGGCGGGAAACCGGCGCGCGCCGCAATCCATTGCGGCGTGTCGGCGATCAGCGACACCGGCTCGAAGTCCTTGACGACATCGTAACTCAGCGTCTGCGTCGCACCGTTCATCACATGGGTCTGAACATGGCCGAGGATCAGCGTGTAGCCGTCAGGCGCAGCACGAGCGACGCGGGCCGTGCCGATCGAGCCGCCGGCGCCGCCGACGTTCTCGATAATGATCGACTGACCAAGCTGCTGGCGTAGCGGCTCGACGAAGACTCGCGCCAGCGTGTCGGACGGACCTCCCGCTGGAAACGGAACGATCAGCGTGATCGAGCGCGTCGGATAGGGCTGGCTCTGTGCCACCGCACAGAACGCAACAAGCGCAAGCGCAGCGGTCAGAACCCGTTTCATTCCCTGCCCCTAGTCGCCTTTTATGTTGGCGGCCTTGATGATCGGCCACCATTTCTCGATCTCAGCCTTGTGGAAGGCGGCTAAGCCCTCGGGAGTTTGCTGCTGCGGCGACGCCACGTCGAGCCCCAGTTCGGAGAACTTCGCCTTTGTTGTGGGATCAGCGAGCACCTGCGACATCGCGCCGTTCATCTTGGCGATGACGTCCTTCGGAGTCCCTTTGGGCGCAAAGAAGCCGAACCAGCCGGACATATAGAGCCCGGGCACACCGGTTTCGTCCGACGTCGGAATGTCCGGCATCGACGCCGAGCGCTGCGGCGACAGATTCGCGATCGCCTTTACGGTCCCGGCCCGCACCTGCGGCAAAGCAACCGCACCTTGCACCACGAGCAGATCGACCTGCTGCGAGATGAGATCGGTCATCGCTGGCCCCGCGCCACGATAGGGGATGAACGTCACCTGCGTGCCGGTGAGTTGTTGCAACAGCAAGCCGCTGATGCGCGCCGCGGCGTTCTGATCGACGAACTTCGCAGCCCCCGGATTGGCCTTCATCCACGCGACCAGTTCACTCAGCCGGTTCGCCGGCAGATCCTTGCGGCCGATCAGCAACTGCGGATTGACCGAGATCAGCCCGACCGGCTCGAAATCTTTCACTAGATCGTAGTTCAGATTGTAGATGATGCTGCCGACGTGGGTGTCCCACTGGCCGATATCGATGGTGTAGCCATCCGGAGCGGCGCGCGCGACCCGGCCGACCGCGATGCTGCCGCCCGCGCCGCCGACATTCTCGATGACGATCGGCTGCCCGAGCACCGAGCGCATCCGCTCGGCCATGATACGCGCTGCAACATCGGTCGAGCCGCCCGGCGGGAACGGCACGATCAACGTGATTTGGCGAGACGGAAAACTTTGAGCAAAGGCATTTGCGCACAGGCCCGTTGCAAGCAACGCAAGGGCGATCACCAGCTTTTTCATTTCCAGTCCCCCCTTCTCCCAGCTACACAAGACTAGCAGTTCGAAAGAACTGCGCCATCCATCGTCAGCCCGCCGGGAATCGGATTGACCATACCGAGCATCGAGACGCGGACCTCCTGGGTCGTCGCCTGCATTGCCCTGCTTTTGCTGGGGCTTTCGTTCGGCGCGCCATGGATTACCGCTGTTGGACTAAAGTCCATCGCGGCGGAGATGGGCGGGCAGCGCTCGGTTCCTTCGCTCGCCTCCTCTCTCGCCTGGTTCGGCTCCGCGGTCGGCGGCATCCTGATGGGCCGCGTCGCGGAGAAATACGGCATCCGCTGGACCGTGATGTTCGGCGCCGTGATGATCGCCATTGGGCTTTTCATCTCGACGCTCGGCGAGCCATGGCAATTGTGGGTCGGCCACGGCCTGTTCATGGGCCTGCTCGGCAACGCCGGACTCAATGCGCCGCTCTACGTCTATGTGAGCCGCTGGTTCGACAAGCGGCGCGGCTCGGCGCTCGCGCTGATCTCAAGCGGCGGCTATCTCGCGGGCTTTGTCTGGCCGACGGTGTTCGAGCGCGCGATCTCGGCCTACGGCTGGCGCGCGACGATGATCGGCTACGGCATCTTCCAAGTCGCCGCGATCCTTCCAGTTGCGATGATCTTCCTGAAGCCGCCGCCGGAGATTCCCGTGGCGGCAACGGCGAGCGCCGGCGGCGAAAAGCCAAAGGTGCTTGGTTGGCCGCCCAACGTGACATTCGCGTTGATCGCATTCGCGTCGTTCCTGTGCTGCGTCACCATGTCGATGCCGCAGGCGCATATCGTCGCGTTGTGCTCGGACCTCGGCATCTCCGCTTCGGTCGGCGCGGCGATGCTGTCGGTGCTGCTCGGCGCGGGTCTTCTCTCACGCCAGTTCTGGGGCCTGCTGTCCGACCGCATCGGCGGATTGCTGACCGCGCTGTTCAGCTCCGCGCTGCAAGGCGCGGCCATGAGCGGTTTCCTGTTCGCGCAGGAGGAATACAGCCTGTTCACCGTATCGCTCGCCTTCGGCATCGGCTTCAGCGCGTTGATCCCGGCCTATGTGCTGGCGATCCGCGAGCTCTATCCCGTCACCGAAGCGCATTGGCGCGTTCCAACGCTGCTGTTGCTCAGCGGCAGCGGCATGGCGGTCGGCGGCTCGCTCGCCGGTTATCTCTACGACAAGTTCGGCTACTACGCGCCGGCCTTCGGCACTGGCGTCGCGTTCAATGTGGCAAACCTGCTGTTGCTCGCGATGCTCGTGCTGCGGCAATACATGATCAACAAAGAGAGAGCGGCGCACTAACGCGGAACACTTGTCATCGAGGACTGTTATCATCGAGCCGAAAGAGGCCCGCATGAAACTTCCCCTCGCCGCTGTCATTCTCGCCGCGACATCGTTCTCCACTTCCGCGCAAACATTTCAATCCTCCGCAGGCGAACTGAAAGTCGAAACGGTCGTCAGCGGTCTCGCCAATCCGTGGTCGCTCGCGTTCCTGCCCGATGGCCGGATGCTGGTGACGGAAAAGCCGGGCCGCCTCCGTATCGCCACGCGCGACGGCAAGCTGTCGCAGCCGATCGCGGGCGTGCCGCCGGTGTTCGCCGTGAGCCAGGGCGGCTTGCACGACGTCATCCTTGACCGCGGCTTCACACAGAATGGCACGATCTACATCTGCTACGCCGAGCCAGTAAGCGGCGGCGGACGCACTGCACTCCTTCGCGCCAAACTCGTCGACGAGGCCGCGCCGAAACTCGATGATGTGAAGGTGATCTATCGCCAGGAAGGCCCGCTCTCGACCGGCGGACATTTTGGCTGCCGCATCGTGCAAACGCCCGACAACAATCTCTTCCTCACCCAGGGCGACCACTTCCGCCACCGCGACGAGGCGCAGAACCTTGGCAATCACTTGGGCAAGCTCGTGCGGATCGCGCCGGACGGCTCGGTGCCACAGGACAATCCCTTCGTGGGGCGCAGTGGCGCGAAGCCGGAAATCTGGTCCTATGGCCACCGCAACATGCAGGGTGCGGCGCTCCATCCGGTGACCGGCAAGCTGTGGGAGCATGAGCACGGCCCACGCGGCGGCGATGAGATCAACATCATCGAGAAGGGTAAGAACTATGGGTGGCCGGTGATCGGCTACGGCATCGACTACAACGGCGCCAAGATCCATGAGGCGACCAGCAAGCCCGGCATGGAACAGCCGATCAAGTACTGGGTGCCGTCCATCGCGCCCTCGGGCATGGCATTCTACACCGGCGATCTGTTCCCGAGGTGGAAGGGCTCGCTGTTCGTCGGGGCGCTGGTCGGGCAGATGCTGGTGCGGCTCGATCTCGACGGCGAGAAGGTCATCGGCGAGGAGCGCATGCTGCATGGGTTGCGCGAGCGCATCCGCGACATACGCGTGGGGCCGGATGGCGCCCTCTATCTCGCGACCGACAACTCCGCCGGTCGCATCCTGCGCGTCTCACCGAAGTAGTCAGGCCGACGCAACGAGGTCCGCCGTCGGCTTCACAGCCGCGCTACCCGGGAAGATGTCCGAGGCAAGCTTCGCTTCGTCGGCGCGCAGGTGATCCTTCAGCACACCTTTGAGCACCGCACGAAGGTCGGTGGTCGGCTTGAGATCGCGCTTCTCGTGGAGATCGGTCTCCTTGAGACCCGGCCAGTCCGCAACAACGCGTCCGCCCTTCAACGCGCCGCCGACAAGGAAGGCGACCGTCGCCGTGCCGTGATCGGTTCCATCGTTGCCGTTGATGCGCGCGGTGCGGCCGAATTCGGTGACGATCGCGACCACGGTTTGGTTCCAGGCCCCGCCCATGCTCGTCTCGACCGCCTGAATCGCGCCGTCGAGCGCGCCGAGCAGATTGGCGAGTTGGCCGCCGGTCGCACCTTCGTTGATGTGCGTGTCCCAGCCGTTGAAGGCGAGCGCGCCGACGCGTGGACCATCCGGCCGTGCGAGATATTTGGCGGCGGTGCCGGCAGCCTCGGCGAAATAAGCACGGATGCCCGCGATGCCGCCTGGCTGACCGTTCGGACGCTGCATCGGATCGGACTTGGCCCGCTCCTCGATCGCGCGCGCCAGCATCGGATCGGTATGGCGATAGAGATCGACAAGCCGCATCATCGTGTCCTCGCTCGCGGGCGGCATGCGCTGCGGCGACCACGACATCACCGGTGCCTTGCCGCGCACGACCAGCGGCGCCACCGGCCCGACCGCGAAAGCTCGCGAAGGCGTGCGAACCCGGCCTTCCGCCTCGATCAGCGCGAGCGCGCGGTTCAGCCAGCCGCTCTCGGTCATCTCCGGCCGCGCGAGGCCGCTTTCGAGCACGTCCTGTCCGTCGAAGTGCGAGCGCTCACGATAGGGCGTCGCGCAGGCATGAACGATCGTCGCCTGGTTCGCCTTGTAAAGCCGGTGCAGGTTCGGCATTGCCGGATTGAGCGCGAAGAAATTGTCGAGCGGCAACGCCGGCGTCTTGCCGTCCATCGCCAATCCCTTGTCGCCGCGCAGCTTGATCCAATCCGGATCGCCGACGGGCGCGACCGCCGCGAGCCCGTCGAGCGCGCCGCGCAGCACGATAGTGAGGAAACGTGGGTCGCGGCCTTCGGCGCGCGCGACCTTTGGCAGATACGTCCACGCGAACAGCACACCTGAGGCGAGCAACAGTTCGCGACGTGTGGCGAGATGGAGGGTCATGGCACTACCTCCGCAAGAATTCCGGCGACATCAGAAGAAGCGCGAACGCCTGCGGCCGGCTTTCGGCACGCGCGACCGCCTGGCGCGTTTCGTTCGAAGCAAGCGGGCCAAGCGTCTCGTCGACCATCGTTTGCGGGTCCATACGATCGGCCTGCCGCACGGCGAAGACATTGGCGATGTCGAGCCGCACCGCCAACGCGTCGAGCCAGGCACCGTTCTCATCGGAGAAGCCCTTGGGCGATGGCGGTCGCCACAGCGGCTCGCCAAGCAGCGCAAGCGACGGCAGAACCCGCGGGACGTCCGGCTGGGTGGCGCCAATGGCACGCAATCCGGCGATCCGCCACTCGCCCGGCCGCTTCAGCTTGGTGCGCGGCGCGTCCCACGCCTCCTGAGCCGTTACAAGCGCGCGCGAGACTTCCTTCAGATCGCCGTCGGTGTCGCGGAAGACCTTGGCAAGCTTCGCCACCAGCGCGGGCGGCGGCTGGTCGGCCACGAAATGCACGGCGAGCTTGCGTGCGATGTGATCGGCAGTCGCGGGATGCCGCGCGAGATCCTTCAGCACCGCCCGGCCCTGCTCCACACCACCGTCTGCATAGGTCTTGCCCATGATCACCTGCGGGCCCGGCTCGTGCAGCCGCCTGTTGAACACGAACTCACCGCCGTGCTCCGGATTGTCCGCGATCGGCAGAATCGTCCAGCCGGTCAGCACATTGGCAAAGCGTGTTACGTCCTCTTGCGTGTAGCCGGAGCGCACACCAAGCGTATGCAACTCCATGATCTCGCGTGCGAGGTTCTCATTCAGCCCCCGGCTGCGGTTGATACCCGCGGTCGAGTTCGGGCCGATCGAAGCGGCATTGTCGAGATAGAACAGCATGGCCGGATGGCTCTCGACAGCTTGCACCATGTCGGCGAAGCGGCCGAGCACATGCGGGCGGATCGCCTCGCGTTCGTAGCCGCCAGCAAGGTTCGGCACCTTGTCAGCGGAAACACAGAAGTGGTTCGACCAGAACCAGACCAGCCGCTCGACGAAGCCGATCTCGGCGTTCGCCGCGGCATCGAAGCGTGCTTTCACCTCTTTCAGGAAGTTCTGCCGCTCGGGGTTGAGTGCGTCTGGCACCGCCGGAATCTCGGGCGGTTTCGCTGCGACCTCGCCACCTGGCGCGTCCATCGCCTTTATGCGATCGGCTTCGCGCTTGGCGACGACCATCTTGGCCTGCCGCTCGGCGCGGAAATCGAACGCAATGCGCGAAGACTCGACGCTGCTCAGCAAATCGGTGTTGGGAGCGCGACCAGCATTCGGCTTCGCAATCTCGGCAAGCAGAGCGCCGCGCGGATCGGATGCCATCGTCGCGATCGAGCCGGGCCGCGGGCCAAGGCCGAACCGGTGCAGCGCCAGGGCAGCGGATCTTGGATCGTTCGTCATGGTCATGTCCTGCGGCTGCGCAACCTACGCGAGTCGCATTTCAATCGACGAAATCTATGTCGGAGATTAGCGCCAAATCTGTGGCGCGGCTGTGAGGGTTTGCCCGACAACAGGTGGCTTTCAGCGCACCAAACAGCTCTTTTCCAGCATGCAGTGGATGCCCTTGGAGCCGTTGACCACCTGTGTCACCCGCAAGTCCGCCGCGAGGCTGCACAACGTGTAAGCATCCTCGCGCGAGAGCCCGGCGCGTGCGCAAATCAGCTTGATCATGTCGCGCAGCGCAATCACCACCGCGTCGTCGAGGTCGGGATCGAACGCCATCGTCATCACATGGGTCGGCGTCTCCGCCATCGGCCAGTCGAGCTTCATGTCATCGCGAACGATGAGCTCAAAGGTGCCGATCAATCCGGTCTCGATGGCGTTGATGTTCACCTCGCCGTCGCCTTGCGCGGCGTGGCCGTCGCCGACCGAGAACAGCGCGCCGTCGACATGGATCGGCAGATAGAGCGTGGTGCCCGCGACGAGCTCCTTGTTGTCCATGTTGCCGCCGTTCCGCCGCGGTGGCAGCGTCGAGACCATGCCCCATGAGACGGGAGGCGCCACAGCCGTCACGCCGAAGAACGGCTTCAGCGGCAGTTCGAGTCCCCACGGCAAGCGTCCGACCATCCGCTTGGCGTCGAGCGGGATATGGATGACGCGGCTCTCCTTGAAATCCTCCGGCAGCGCGCCCGTCATCGGGCGGATCATGTTGTATCCCCAGTCGTAGTGCAGATCGATTGTCTTGATCCGCACTTCGAGCACCTGCCCGGCCTTGGCGCCGCGCACCGCTACCGGCCCGGTGCAGATATGACCCGGCAGCTTCTGCGGCACCTTGGCATGGATTTCCGCAAGTACTTTCGGCATGGCAAGCGGCGAGCCATCGGCTGGCTTCGGCATCTGCGCCGCCGTGCCGGAGACAGTCGAGATCGTGACCGTGTCGCCTGAATCAACCGTCAGCAGCGGCTTCAGCGCGGCGTCAAAGAAGCCCCAATGGACGGTGTCAGTCGCGGCATCCAGGCGATGCGTGGCCATGTTCGAAGTCCCCAGACAGTTGGTCGGCGGTCAGCCTTCGCCATCGTCCTCGGGCGGTCAAGCCGCACCCTTAGCCCTGTGCGTCAGACCGGGAATGCCATAATATTTGACCGATTGGCCCTGATGCTGCCTGACATGCGCAACGGGCATAAGATTTAAAGGATCAAAGGCAGAGCGATGGCGGACGTTTTCCAGGACGGCAAGATTTTCGTCGGCAAGAGCGAGAAGCCGGAGTACCTCGAACTGCACTTCGGCAACCGGCACGGCCTCGCCACGGGCGCGACCGGAACGGGCAAGACCGTCACCCTGCAAGTGCTGGCCGAAGGCTTTTCCCGCGCCGGCGTCCCGGTCTTCGCCGCCGACATCAAGGGCGACCTATCCGGCATCGCCGCGCTCGGTGAAGCCAAGGATTTTCTGGTCAAGCGCGCCGAGCAGGTCGGCTTCAAATATATGACCGACGAGTTCCCGGTGATCTTCTGGGACCTGTTTGGCGAGCAAGGCCATCCGATCCGCACCACCATCCTTGAGATGGGGCCCCTGCTTCTGTCGCGCATGCTCAACCTCAATGACGTGCAGGAAGGCGTCGTCAACATCGCATTCAAGTATGCTGACGACGATCCGGAGCTCGGAGCCGCGGATTCCAAAGGCCTTGTCGATCTCAAGGACTTCCGGGAGCTGTTGACCTATCTGTCGAAGAACGCAAAGGATATCGCGACAAAGTACGGCAACGTCGCCACCGCAACGGTCGGCTCGGTGCAGCGCCAGTTGCTCGTTCTCGAAAATCAGGGCGGCGCCAAATTCTTCGGCGAGCCAGCGTTCGACATCAACGATCTGATGAAGAAGGATCGCGACGGCCGCGGATTCATCAACATCCTCGCCGCCGACAAGCTGATGGAGAACCCGCAGCTCTATGCGACCTTCCTGCTCTGGCTGCTCTCCGAGCTGTTCGAGAAACTCCCCGAGGTCGGCGATCTCGACAAGCCGAAGCTCGTGTTCTTCTTCGACGAGGCGCATCTCCTCTTCAACGATGCGCC
>BFBZ01000033.1_pt17 | contig 22181 bp, 2 predicted proteins | sample 1888401 | NCBI WGS metagenome assembly BFBZ01 (sample SAMD00112614, study PRJDB3348) | symbiont metagenome | host: Chara braunii | reverse complement strand
GGTGCTGTTCGGCTCGGGAGCGGGGGCGTTCGGCAATGTGGGGCAGGCGGATTACGCGGCGGCGAACGCGTTCCTGGCCGAGTATGCGAGCTATCGCAATGCGCAGGTGAGCCGTGGCGAGCGGTGGGGCCGGACGGTCACGATTGCATGGCCGCTGTGGCGGGACGGCGGGATGCTGCTTCCCGAGGCCGTGCTGCGACAGCACCGGGAGGCCGGGCTGGCGCCGCTTGCGGCGGCGGACGGATTGCAGGCGTTCTATCGGGCGCTAGCCGCGGAAGGTGACGCGATCGCGGTTCTCTCGGGCGAAGTCAGCGCCCTGCGCGGGCTGCTTGCGGGAGCGCAGGCGCCGCAGGTGGAGGAGCGGCCGCAGAGCGATGTCGTGCCCGCGATTGATCCGGGTTTGCTGGTCGAGAAGACGATGTATCGGCTGAAGCAGATGCTGGCGGAGCTTGCGAAGCTGCCCCCGGAGCAGGTGGATCCGCACGAGCGGCTGGAGGCCTACGGGATCGATTCGCTGCTGATCATGCAATTGAACCGCCGGCTGGCGGAGGTGTATGGGGAGCTGTCGAAGACGCTGTTCTTCGAGTGCCCGACGCTTGCGGGTGTGGCGGAGTATCTGGCAACGGAGCATGGCGCGGCGAGCGCGCGGTGGAGCGGGCTGGGAGCGGATGGGGCGGCGGTTGCGAAGGGACGGGTCACGGCGCGGGCGTCGGAGCATCGTTCATCGGAGCGTCGCTCGGCGCTGCTGCCGGGAAGGCGCAGCAGGAGGCGGCGCGGCCATGGATCCGCCGGCGAGACTTGCGAGCCGATCGCGATCATCGGGATCAGTGGTCGTTATCCCGGTGCGGAGAACCTCGCGCACTACTGGGAGAACCTGAAGTCCGGGCAGGACAGCATCGGCGAACTGCCGGCGGATCGCTGGACACTCGATGGCTTTTACGAAGCGGATGCCGATGCGGCGGTGTCACGTGGCCGCAGCTATAGCAAATGGGGCGGRTTCCTGTCGGGCTTTGCCGAGTTCGATCCGCTGTTCTTTAACATCTCGCCGCGGGAGGCGGCTGATATTGATCCGCATGAGCGGCTGTTCATCGAGAGCTGCTGGCAGGCGCTGGAGGACGGTGGCTATACGCGTGATCGGCTGCGTGATCGGCACCAGGGGCGGGTCGGGGTATTTGCCGGGATCACCAAGACCGGGTTTGCGTTGCATGGGCCTGAGCTGTGGCGTCGGGGCGAGCATGGGTCGCCACGCACCTCGTTCAGCTCGGTGGCGAACCGTGTGTCGTATGTGCTGAACCTGCACGGCCCGAGCATGCCGATCGACACGATGTGCTCGGCATCGCTCACCGCAATCCACGAGGCGTGCGAGCATCTTTATCGGGACGAGTGCGAACTTGCGCTTGCCGGAGGTGTGAACCTGTACCTGCATCCRCGGACCTAYGTKGAKCTGTGYGCGRTGCGGATGCTGTCGAAGGAKGGSCGSTGCAAGAGCTTYGGCCGGGGYGGYGACGGSTTYGTGCCCGGGGAAGGTGTCGGAGTGGTTCTGCTGAAGCGGCTGTCGCAGGCCGTTGAAGCGCAGGACCAGATCCATGCGGTAATCCGCGGCACAAGCATCAATCATGGCGGTCGGACCAACGGCTATACGGTGCCCAATCCGGTGGCGCAGAAAGAGCTGGTGCGCGCGGCGTTCGAGAAGGCCGGGGTGAGCGCGCGAGACATCAGCTACATCGAGGCGCATGGCACCGGAACGGAGCTTGGGGACCCGATCGAGATCAGCGGGCTGACGCAGGCGTTTGCGCAGGACACGTCGGAAAAGCGATTCTGCGCGATCGGATCGGTGAAGAGCAACATCGGGCATCTGGAGGCTGCGGCGGGGATCGCTGGCCTGACGAAGATCGTGCTGCAGCTCAAGCATAGGGAGCTGGTGCCGAGTCTTCATGCGGAGGAGCTCAACCCGCATATCGATTTTGTCAGCAGCCCGTTTGTCGTGCAGCAGGCTCTTTCAGCATGGCGTCAGCCTGTTGTGGAGGTTGACGGGGTGCGGCGGGAGATGCCGCGGCTGGCGGGGATTTCGTCGTTCGGAGCGGGCGGCTCGAACGCGCATGTTGTTGTCGAGGAGTATGTGGCTCGGAACAGAGTAGAGCACACATCGGCAGCCGTGAGCGATGCCCGTCCGGCGCTGGTTGTGCTGTCGGGGAAGAATGCGGAGCGCTTGCGAGAGCAAGTCGAGCAGCTTGTTGCGGAGATCGAGCGGCGTCCGCTGACGAATGCGGATCTTGCGGATGTTGCCTACACTCTGCAGGTGGGACGTGAGGCGATGGAGAGCCGCCTGGCGCTGACGGTGGGCTCGATGGCGGAGCTGGTGGCGAAGCTGCGGGCCTACCTCGGCGGCCAGACGGGGATCGAGGGTCTCTATCTCGGCGAGGTGCGGCAGGAGAAGGAGACTCTATCGGTGCTGGCCGGCGAGGACATGGCTCCGATCGTCAACGGCTGGGTGGAGAAAGGCAGACATGCCAAGCTGCTCGAGCTATGGGTGAAGGGGCTGTCATTCGATTGGGAGCGACTGTATGGCGAGACGAAGCCACGCCGTATCTCGCTGCCAACCTATCCGTTCGCCAGGGAGCGCTATTGGATCGAGCCGGCATCGCTGCCCGCTGTCGACCAGGGCGTGGGCGAGGTCTTCGAGACCGATGATCCGTTTGAGCTGTTGACGTTTGAGGAGGTGTGGGAGGAGCAGGCGCTGGCGAGCGGCCCAGGCCGGTTGCCACGGAAGCTGGTATGCCTGTTGTCGGATGCGAGGAGCCAGCGCCGGATGACGGGGCTGGTCAAGGAACTCGCGCCACAGGCGGAGATGATCTTCGTTACGCAGCAAGGCGCGGCCTTGGATCACTCGGCGGTCCACCATTACGAAGTGAGCCGTGGTGACGGCAACAGCTATCGGCAGGCCTTCAGCCGGATTCGAGCCGAGCACGGCGAGGTGGATGCAGTGCTTTATCTGTGGGCGCTGGAGGAGGTCGGCTGTCTGCGGGACACCGTGGCGGTGAAGCACGTCTTGCAGGCCATGGCGTCGAGCGGATTTAGATCTGAGCGGCTGCTGCTCGGAGGAACCTATGGCGACGAGCTGGAGCGCTGCTATCTGGAATCGTGGATCGGGTTTGAGCGTTCGCTTGGACTGGTGTGGCCGCAGACGCGCGTTGCGGTGGTTGGTCTGGAGCAGGGAGTTGCGGTCGAGGAGAGGCTGCGGCGGCTGTTTGCAGAGCTGACGGCCGATCAGCTCGCAAGCGCGTTTTATCACGGGGAGCGGCGCGAGGTGTGCCGGGTTCGTCCGCGGCCGTTGGTGGATGGCGAGAGCGTGCTGAGGACGGGCGGCACATATGCGATCAGTGGTGGCTGTGGCGGGCTCGGACTGTTGCTGGCGGAGCATCTGGCGAAGACGCGGCAGGCGAAGCTGATCCTGATCGGCCGCTCCGGACTTGATGAGGCGAAGCGGCGTGCGCTGGTCGGGCTGGAGGGGCTTGGCGGCGAGGTCATGTACCTGCAGGCGGATGTGAACGACCGCGGTGCGATCACGGAGGGGCTGCGGTCAGCGGCGCAGCGTTTTGGTGCGTTGCATGGGGTGATCCATGCGGCGGGGATCAACGATGGCAGGTCCGTTTTTGAGAAGGATGATGGTCGTTTTAACGAGGTGCTGGCTCCGAAGGTCATCGGAACGCTGGTGCTTGATGAGGTGCTCGGCGATCGCCCGCTGGACTTTGTCTGTTACTTCTCGTCCGCGGCGGCGCTGCTGGGGGACTTCGGTGCCTGCGACTATGCGGTAGGCAACCGCTTTCTGATGGCGCATGCGCAGATGCGCCACGAGCGGCAGCGGCGTGGCGAGCGCCACGGCAGAACGGTTGTCATCAACTGGGGGCTTTGGCAGGACGGTGGCATGGGGATGGTCGGTTCCGAGCAGACCCGCATGTATCTGAAGTCGAGTGGCCAGCGCGCGTTGAGATCGCAGGAAGGCGTCGAGGTGTTCGAGCGCTTGCTGGGACAAGCGTCTGCGCAACATCTGGTGCTGGTGGGAGATCGTAGGCGGGTGCATCGCTTCCTGGGACTGGAACAGGGAGCTGTCGCGGCGCAGACGTCGAGGGAGATAGCAAGGGAGACGGAACGGCCTAGCAGCGATCGCGCACGCGCGTATCGCGGGGAGCGTGCGGAGCTGAAGGGGCTGAGCCTTGCGCAATGCGTGTCATGGGATCTGAAGGCGCAGGTGAGTGAGCAACTCGGGCTGCCGCGGGAGCGGCTTAATGCGGATGAGAACCTTGCGGATGTCGGTTTTGACTCGATCAGCCTTGCGGAGCTTGGACGCCGGCTGGCGCGCCACTATGGGATCGAGGTCCCACCTTCGGCGTTCTTCAGCCATCCCACCCTGGCCCAACTGACCAACTATCTGCTCGACCACCACACCGAGGTTGTGGAGAGACTTTATAATGAGGATGAGGCGGCACCAGTCGCGGCCGTGGCGAAGTTCCAGCCGGATCGGATCGAAGAGCCGCCGGGGTCTGGAGATTATCTTGCTCCGACACCCACTCTGATACCAGCGGCACCGGCTCTGGGCGCGAACGTGCCGGAGCCGATTGCGATCATCGGGATGAGTGGGCGCTTCCCGAAGGCGCGGAGCGTCGATGAGCTGTGGCAGATCCTGGCCCGCGGTGAAGATGCGGTCGAGGAGATCCCCATCGATCGGTTTGATTGGCGCAGATATTACGGCGATGCGCAGAAGGAGGCAGGCAAGACCGATTGCAGATGGGGTGGGTTTGTCCCTGGGGTCGGCGAGTTCGACCCGCTGTTCTTCGAGATATCGCCNGAGAGCTGCTGGCAGGCGCTGGAGGACGGTGGCTATACGCGTGATCGGCTGCGTGATCGGCACCAGGGGCGGGTCGGGGTATTTGCCGGGATCACCAAGACCGGGTTTGCGTTGCATGGGCCTGAGCTGTGGCGTCGGGGCGAGCATGGGTCGCCACGCACCTCGTTCAGCTCGGTGGCGAACCGTGTGTCGTATGTGCTGAACCTGCACGGCCCGAGCATGCCGATCGACACGATGTGCTCGGCATCGCTCACCGCAATCCACGAGGCGTGCGAGCATCTTTATCGGGACGAGTGCGAACTTGCGCTTGCCGGAGGTGTGAACCTGTACCTGCATCCACGGACCTACGTTGAGCTGTGTGCGGTGCGGATGCTGTCGAAGGATGGCCGCTGCAAGAGCTTCGGCCGGGGTGGCGACGGCTTCGTGCCCGGGGAAGGTGTCGGAGTGGTTCTGCTGAAGCGGCTGTCGCAGGCCGTTGAAGCGCAGGACCAGATCCATGCGGTAATCCGCGGCACAAGCATCAATCATGGCGGTCGGACCAACGGCTATACGGTGCCCAATCCGGTGGCGCAGAAAGAGCTGGTGCGCGCGGCGTTCGAGAAGGCCGGGGTGAGCGCGCGAGACATCAGCTACATCGAGGCGCATGGCACCGGAACGGAGCTTGGGGACCCGATCGAGATCAGCGGGCTGACGCAGGCGTTTGCGCAGGACACGTCGGAAAAGCGATTCTGCGCGATCGGATCGGTGAAGAGCAACATCGGGCATCTGGAGGCTGCGGCGGGGATCGCTGGCCTGACGAAGATCGTGCTGCAGCTCAAGCATAGGGAGCTGGTGCCGAGTCTTCATGCGGAGGAGCTCAACCCGCATATCGATTTTGTCAGCAGCCCGTTTGTCGTGCAGCAGGCTCTTTCAGCATGGCGTCAGCCTGTTGTGGAGGTTGACGGGGTGCGGCGGGAGATGCCGCGGCTGGCGGGGATTTCGTCGTTCGGAGCGGGCGGCTCGAACGCGCATGTTGTTGTCGAGGAGTATGTGGCTCGGAACAGAGTAGAGCACACATCGGCAGCCGTGAGCGATGCCCGTCCGGCGCTGGTTGTGCTGTCGGGGAAGAATGCGGAGCGCTTGCGAGAGCAAGTCGAGCAGCTTGTTGCGGAGATCGAGCGGCGTCCGCTGACGAATGCGGATCTTGCGGATGTTGCCTACACTCTGCAGGTGGGACGTGAGGCGATGGAGAGCCGCCTGGCGCTGACGGTGGGCTCGATGGCGGAGCTGGTGGCGAAGCTGCGGGCCTACCTCGGCGGCCAGACGGGGATCGAGGGTCTCTATCTCGGCGAGGTGCGGCAGGAGAAGGAGACTCTATCGGTGCTGGCCGGCGAGGACATGGCTCCGATCGTCAACGGCTGGGTGGAGAAAGGCAGACATGCCAAGCTGCTCGAGCTATGGGTGAAGGGGCTGTCATTCGATTGGGAGCGACTGTATGGCGAGACGAAGCCACGCCGTATCTCGCTGCCAACCTATCCGTTCGCCAGGGAGCGCTATTGGATCGAGCCGGCATCGCTGCCCGCTGTCGACCAGGGCGTGGGCGAGGTCTTCGAGACCGATGATCCGTTTGAGCTGTTGACGTTTGAGGAGGTGTGGGAGGAGCAGGCGCTGGCGAGCGGCCCAGGCCGGTTGCCACGGAAGCTGGTATGCCTGTTGTCGGATGCGAGGAGCCAGCGCCGGATGACGGGGCTGGTCAAGGAACTCGCGCCACAGGCGGAGATGATCTTCGTTACGCAGCAAGGCGCGGCCTTGGATCACTCGGCGGTCCACCATTACGAAGTGAGCCGTGGTGACGGCAACAGCTATCGGCAGGCCTTCAGCCGGATTCGAGCCGAGCACGGCGAGGTGGATGCAGTGCTTTATCTGTGGGCGCTGGAGGAGGTCGGCTGTCTGCGGGACACCGTGGCGGTGAAGCACGTCTTGCAGGCCATGGCGTCGAGCGGATTTAGATCTGAGCGGCTGCTGCTCGGAGGAACCTATGGCGACGAGCTGGAGCGCTGCTATCTGGAATCGTGGATCGGGTTTGAGCGTTCGCTTGGACTGGTGTGGCCGCAGACGCGCGTTGCGGTGGTTGGTCTGGAGCAGGGAGTTGCGGTCGAGGAGAGGCTGCGGCGGCTGTTTGCAGAGCTGACGGCCGATCAGCTCGCAAGCGCGTTTTATCACGGGGAGCGGCGCGAGGTGTGCCGGGTTCGTCCGCGGCCGTTGGTGGATGGCGAGAGCGTGCTGCGGACGGGCGGCACATATGCGATCAGTGGTGGCTGTGGCGGGCTCGGACTGTTGCTGGCGGAGCATCTGGCGAAGACGCGGCAGGCGAAGCTGATCCTGATCGGCCGCTCCGGACTAGACGATGCGAAGCGGCGGGCGCTTGCCGGGCTGGAGAAGCTTGGCAGTCAGGTCATGTACCTGCAGGCGGATGTCTGCGACAGGGCTGCGCTTGCGGCCGGACTGCGCGCCGGCGAAGGGTGCTTTGGCGCGTTGCATGGTTTGATCCATGCGGCAGGGATCAGTGATAGCCAATCTGTTTTTGAGAAGGATGATGGGCGTTTTAACGAAGTGCTGGCTCCGAAGGTCATCGGAACGTTGGTGCTGGACGAGGTGCTCGGCGATCGGCCGCTGGACTTTGTCTGCTACTTCTCGTCTGCGGCGGCGATGCTGGGAGACTTCGGGGCCTGCGACTATGCGGTGGGCAACCGCTTCCTGATGGCGCTTGGGCGTTATCGCAACGAGCGACGTCGCAGGGTGGTCGTCATCAACTGGGGGCTTTGGCAGGACGGCGGCATGGGGATGGTCGGTTCCGAGCAGACCCGCATGTATCTGAAGTCGAGTGGCCAGCGCGCGTTGAGATCGCAGGAAGGCGTCGAGGTATTCGAGCGGTTGCTGGGGCAACCGGGTGCGCAGCATCTGGTGCTGGTGGGGGATCGCCGGCGGGTGCACCGCTTCCTGGGGCTGGAGCAGGTGGTAGTCGAGACTGGGACGGACCGGTCCGGTGGCAAGCGCGCGTATCGCGGGGAGCGTGCGGAGCTGAAGGGGCTGAGCCTTGCGCAATGCGTGACGTGGGACCTGAAGGCGCATGTGAGCGAGCAGCTCAAGGTGCCGCGAGAGCGCCTTGATGCCAGGGAGAACCTGGCGAACTTCGGTCTGGACTCGATCGGGCTTGCCGAGCTGGCGCGCGGGCTTGCGAAACACTTCGGGATCGAGGTCTCGCCGTCGGTCTTCTTTAGCCATCCAACGCTGGCCCAACTGACGGGTTATTTTGTCGAGGTTCATGCCAGGGCGGTTGAGGAGCTTTATAATAGAGAAGAGACCGTCGTCAGAAATGATCCGGATCGCCAAGCGGATCGGATCGAAGAGACGCTTTCGAGGCGTGGGGCATATCGCTCGACATTGGCGGCGGCCGCCACTCCGAACCCGGATGTACCGGAGCCGATTGCGATTATTGGTATGAGCGGGCGCTTTCCAAAGGCGCGCACAGTGGATGAGCTGTGGCGAATCCTCAGCGGAGGTGAAGATGTCGTCGAGGAGATCCCCGCGGATCGCTTCGACTGGCGAGAACACTATGGTGATCCACAGAAGCAGGTGGACAAGACCGATTGCAAATGGGGCGGATTTGTTCCTGGTGTCGGCGAGTTCGATCCGCTGTTCTTCGAGATTTCGCCGCGTGAAGCGGAGCTGATGGACCCCCGGCAACGGCTATTGCTGATGGAGGCCTGGAAGGCCCTGGAAGATGCCGGCTATGGTCCGACCCAGCTTGACCGCAGCAAGACCGGCATGTTCGTGGGGGCCGAGCAGGGCGATTACCAGTTGCTGGTGCCCCGCGAGGGCGGCACCAGCATTACTGCAAACCATGATGGCGTGCTGGCTGCGCGGCTTGCCTATTTCCTGAACATGCGCGGGCCGGCGATGGCGATCAACACCGCCTGTTCATCGGCGCTGGTCGCGCTGCATCAGGCCTGTCTGAGCCTGCGTACCGGCGAATGCGATACTGCCGTTGCGGCCGGGGTCAATCTGCTGCTGAGCCCACATACCTTTATCGGAGCAAGCCAGGCGGGGATGCTGTCGCAGGACGGCAAGTGCCGTGCGTTTGATCGGCAAGCAAACGGCATCGTTCCGGGCGAGGCGGTTGCAGTCGTTGTGCTCAAGCGGCTGTCGCAGGCACAGGCGGATGGCGACCCGATCCATGCGGTGATCCGCGGCAGCGGGATCAACTATGACGGCAAGACCAACGGGATCACGGCGCCGAGCGGGGCCTCGCAAGCCAACCTTTTACGGGAGGTGTATGACCGCCATCAGGTGAAGCCTGAGGAGATCGAGCACATCGTCACCCACGGCACCGGGACAAAGCTTGGCGATCCGATTGAGATCAATGCGCTGTCGGATGCCTTTAGGGCCTATACGCAGGGCCAAGGCTTCTGCGCACTGACGTCAAGCAAGACGAACTTCGGCCATACACTGGCGACGTCCGGGCTGGTGAGCCTGATCGGTCTGGTGGAATCGCTTCGCCACGAGAGCATTCCGGCCAGCCTGCATTGCGAGCAGGAGAATGGTTACATCGATTGGCAGGCCAGCCCGTTCTATGTGAACAAGGCCAGCAGGCCCTGGCCGGAGAAACCGGACGGGCGCAGCCGACTTGGCGCGGTGAGCGCGTTTGGCATGAGCGGGACCAACGCGCATGTGGTGGTCGAGAGCTACCGGCCGTCTCCCGAGACCGTGGTCCATGCGCCCTGCTATCTGCTGGTGCTGTCGGCGAAGACGGAATCGGCGTTGCGGGCGCGGATTGCGGACCTGATCGTACTGCTGGAGACTGCGGATCAACCGGATCCGGACCTCTGGGCGATGAGCCACACGCTGCTGTGTGGCCGCCAACACTTCAGCCATCGCTGCGCCGTGGTGATCGAGGATCGCACGGCGGCGCTCTATGCGCTGCGTCAGGTTGGCGGAGGCGAGCGGCTGCCGAACCAGTTCGCAGGGACGGTGGCCCGCAACTTTGTCGGGCAGACGGCGCTGCAGGGGTATGGCGAAGAGCTGCTGAGCCGCTGCGATAGCCTGCTCGACGATCGCGTCAAATACCGGGACACGCTGTGTGCGGTGGCCGAACTCTACTGCCAGGGCTACCACCTCGACTGGGAGCGTCTGTACGGGACATTGCGTCCGCGGCGGATATCGCTGCCGACCTATCCGTTTGCCAGGGAACGATACTGGGTCGAGAGGCAAACGGCGACCCATGTGATCGGTACGCGAGAGAAAGAAACCGGAGGAAGTGCGGCGCTTCAGGCCGAGCTGGACAGCGCGATCTGCAAACTGCTGTGGGCTCAATTGATCGCGGCTGGATTCCCCGTCGACGGCAGATCCAACCTTGCCGAGGTCAAAGCTCGCCTCGGCCTGAGCGTCGTATACGATCAATGGCTGGATGAGGCCTTAGCTGTTCTCGTCGAACGACGCTATTTGAATAAGGAAGGTGAGTACTATTCGGCGCCCGGCACATCGCTGTCGTCAGCAGAGGACGGATGGCGGGAATGGAATATGCACAAAGAGACGTGGTTGACGGATTCTGCGTTCGCGGCACACGTCAACCTAGCCGAGGCTACGCTGCGGGCGCTTCCAGATGTTCTTTGCGGAAAGGCTCGTGCGACGGATGTCATCTTCCCGAACAATTCTCTGGAACTGGTGGAAGGCGTCTACAAAGACAACCCGATAGCGGATTACTTCAATGAGTCCGTTGCCGACGCGGCAGTTAAGTTTATTGAGGAGCGGTTGAGCCGAGCGCCGTCAGACCGCATTCGCATACTTGAGATCGGAGCCGGAACCGGTGGAACCAGTTCGTGGGTCCTTCCGCGGTTGAAGCCATATGAGGCGAGAATTGCAGAATACCGATACACCGACCTGTCGCAAACATTCTTGCTGCATGCGCGCAGTAAATTCGGGCCCGACTTTCCGTTTTTGACTTACGGCATCTTCGACGTCGAAAAGCCGATCGAGACTCAGGGGGGCAATGCAGAGCAATACGACTTGGTGATCGCGACCAACGTCCTGCACGCGACGCGAAATATCCGCCGAACGCTACAGAACGTGAGGGCCACACTGAGCACCAACAGTCTACTCCTCCTGAACGAGATCATCTGCAAGAACCTGTTCACTCTGGTGACCTTTGGCTTGCTGGAGGGGTGGTGGCTGTTTGAGGATCCGGAGTTGCGTATCCCTGGATTTCCTGGATTGTCTCCCGAAGGGTGGCGGGATGTGCTGGAGCAAGAAGGCTTCAATGCGATCTCGTTTCCGGAGGCCGGAGCCCGTGATCTCGGCCAGCAGGTGGTAAGCGCGCAGCGACCCCGAAGCCTTTCGCGTGCGGATGTTGTGCAGCGGCAGAAGGCGGATGATTGGCAGCCAGAGCCCACGAGCCTGGCGGATCAATCGGATCCAGCTTTCGTGGCCGACAACGATTCTCAAATCCGAAGAAGAGTTCAAGCATCGCTGCGTTCGGCAGTGTCTGACTTGATCAAGCTCCCAGCCGAGGAGCTGGATACGGAAGTTGAGCTTAGCGCTTACGGATTCGATTCGATCAGCTTCACGACGCTGACCCGTTGGCTCAATCAGAAGTATGGACTTGAACTTCTGCCGACGGTCTTCTTCGAATGTCCGACGCTTGCGGCCTTGGCCGGCTTCTTGGTTCAACACCACGGTGTTGCGCTTGCAGCCCGATTTGGGGCAGCCGCGAGGCGCTCGGTCAGTCTGGATCATAATCGGAAGAGTCCAAGCGGCGTAGGAGCGCCGGCACCACAAACGGTGCGCTCCCAGGCGTCCGGAGTCTCGGCAAGAGAAAAGACGGGTCTGTCCGGGAAAGACGGGATCGCAATCATCGGAATGAGCGGTCGATTTCCGATGGCAGATGATGTGTCTGAATTCTGGCGCAACCTGGTGGACGGACGAGACTGCATCAGCGAGATCCCGAAGGAGCGTTGGGACTGGAGAGCTGTTTACGGCGATCCAGTGCGGGAAGCCAACAAGACGAACGTCAAGTGGGGTGGTTTCATCCGCGGAATAGACGAGTTCGATCCTCTCTTCTTTGGCATATCGCCGCGCGAGGCCGAACTGATGGATCCCCAACAGCGGCTAGTGATGACCTACGTCTGGAAGGCGATCGAGGATGCAGGCTATTCGGCGACAAGTCTGTCGGGGGGCCGGACCGCAATCCTGGTGGGAGCAGGAACCAGTAGCTACGGCCATTTGATTTCGCGGTCGGGCAGCGACGGGCACTCGGTGACGGGATTGATGCTGTCGTTCGGCCCAAACCGAATGAGCTATTTTCTCAACCTGCATGGTCCGAGCGAACCGATCGAGACCGCATGCTCAAGCTCGCTGGTGGCAGTGCACCGGGCCATATTGGCGTTGACGAACGACAGCTGCGAGATGGCAATCGCTGGCGGCGTGAACACGTTGCTGATGCCAGAGGAATACATCGTTCTGAGTCGAGCTGGAATGCTTAGCGTGGATGGACGCTCGAAAGCATTCTCCAGACACGCCAATGGCTACGCGCGCGGCGAAGGCGTCGGCATGGTGGTGCTGAAGAAGTTGTCAGCAGCGAAGCGGGACCGTGACCATATTTACGCTGTGATCCGTGGCAGCGCGGAAAATCATGGTGGACGAGCGCAGTCATTGACAGCACCCAACCCCAAGGCACAGGCTGCGTTGATCGAAGCCGTCTATGCACAGTCGGGGATCGCGCCGCGAACGATTGGCTATATCGAGACCCATGGGACCGGAACCGAGCTTGGGGATCCGATCGAGATCAACGGGCTGAAAGGAGCGTTCAGCGCACTCGAGAACTCCGGTGGCGGCGGCTTCCCCGGTACCGCTCACTGTGGCCTCGGAGCGGTGAAGAGCAACATCGGGCATCTCGAGTTCGCGGCCGGCGTTGCCGGGCTGATCAAGGTCGTGTTGCAGCTCAAGCACAAGACGTTGGTAAAGAGCTTGCATTGTGAGGAGCTGAACCCATACCTGCGGCTGGAGGGCAGTCCTTTCTACGTCGTTCGGGAAGCGGGAGCTTGGCGACCACTGCAGGATTCCCAGGGGGGCGACTTGCCGCGACGGGCCGGCGTCAGCTCCTTCGGCGCTGGCGGTGTTAACGCCCACGTCGTGGTCGAGGAATATGTGCCGGATGCGGCGGCCGATTCCGCGGTCTTGCGCCCATCGCTCCCGGCGCTTGTGGTGCTGTCGGCGAAGAACACGGAGCGCCTCAAGGAACAGGCGAGGCAGCTCTTGGCCGAGATCGAGCAGGGTATGCTTGGTGATGACGATCTAGCGGATGTTGCCTACACACTGCAGGTCGGGCGTGACGCGATGGACAGCCGCTTGGCGCTGTTGGCAAGCTCGATGGCGCAGCTTGCGACAAAGCTTCGCATCTACATCGCCGGTGAGCAGGGGGGCGAGGAGCTCTACATCGGTGAGGGGAGCCGGCAGGCGAAAGAAGCGCTGTCTGTCCTGTCCAGCGAGGATATGGCCTCGATCGTCAATGGCTGGGTCGAGACTGGCAGATACGACAAGGTGCTCGCGCTGTGGGTCAAGGGGCTGTCATTCGACTGGGAGCGTTTGTACGGGACATTGCGTCCGCGGCGGATATCGCTGCCGACCTATCCATTTGCGAGGGAACGCTACTGGGTTGAGGCGGCGGGTGTGGGCGCGGCTGGCTTGCCGGTTCGGCCGGGCGTCGTGGTGGATCTGCGCGATGTGCTTCGCCGGGAGGATGCGGGCGCGGATGTGGCGCGGTTTGGCCTGCGGCTGAGTGGTACGGAGAACTGGCTGCGCACGCTGAGAGTTGGCGGTGATCGTATTCTGCCGGAGGGCGGTCACCTGGATGTGGCGCGTGCGGCGGTGGCAGCGGCCTTGAGCGGAGCCGACGAGGCCGCGGTTCGGCTGGAACAGGTGGAGTGGTTCGAGCCGGTGGTGGTGGGATCGGACGGGCTTGATCTGCATGTGGAGCTGTTCGCGGCAGAAGACGGTCGCATCGACTACGAGATCTACAGCGTTGGTGCAGGGCAAGATCAGTTGATCCATAGCCGTGGTCGTGCGGTTGTTGGTGCTGCGGCGACTGATGCGGGCGAGATAGCTACCGCAGATGCCGACGACGCTGGGACGCTTGTCGCGCAACGTGTGTGGGAAGTGCGCGAGGTCGGAAGTCCGACAGCATCACCCTATGGGCAGCATGTTGTGGTGCTGTGCGGTGGATCGGGGTGGACGGATGGGGTTGCGGCGGAGGTGAGATCATCGCTTCCGCAGGCGCGCTGCGTTGTGGCTGGAGGCGGCGAGGCGGGGATCGCAGGGCATTATGAGACTGCGGTTCAGCAGGTATTGGAGCTGCTGCAGCGGATTGTGGAGGAGAAGCCGAAGGACGAGGTGCTGATCCAGGTGGTGGTGCCGTTGTCCGGGGAAGAGGCGCTGTTTGCCGGTCTGTCCGGGCTGTTGAAGACGGCGCGGCTGGAGCAGCCGAAGCTCAGGGGACAGGTTGTCGGATTTGATGCGGAAGCCAGCGCAGCGGGGATCGCGGCGCGTCTTGAGGAGAGCGCGCGCGCGCCGGACGAGCGTGAGGTTCGGTATCGCGCCGGGAGGCGTGAAGTCGCGGGATGGCGCGAACTGTCGTCGGCCAGGACTGCCGAGATGCCGTGGCGGGATGGCGGGGTGTACCTGATCACGGGCGGGGCCGGCGGTCTCGGGCTGATCTTTGCGGACGCGATTGCCCGGGGCGCGAAGGACACGGTGATCGTTCTGAGCGGCCGTTCGGAGCTTGATGAGAAGCGGCGCGCGCGGCTGTCGGAGCTGGAGCGGCTGGGCGCACGAGTTGAGTACCGCCGGCTCGACGTGGCGGATGCGGCGTCGGTGCGGGAGCTGATCTCGGATCTTCGCGAGACGTATGGCGGGGTGACGGGGATCCTGCATGCGGCAGGGGTCATCCGGGACAGCTTCCTGCTGAAGAAGACGGCCGAGGAGGTGGCCACGGTGCTGTCGCCGAAGGTCGCCGGGGTTGTGAACCTTGACGCGGCGACGGCGGAGCTGACGCTGGAGTTCATGGTGCTGTTCGGCTCCGGAGCGGGTGCGTTCGGCAATGTGGGGCAGGCGGATTACGCGGCGGCGAACGCGTTCCTGGCCGAGTATGCGAGCTATCGCAACGCGCTGGTGAGCCGCGGCGAGCGGTGGGGCCGGACGGTGACGATTGCGTGGCCGCTGTGGGAGGCGGGCGGGATGCAGCTTCCCGAGGCAGCGCTGCGCCAGCACCGGGAGATGGGATTGCTGCCGCTTGGGCCGGCGGATGGACTGCAGGCGTTTTATCGAGCCCTTGCATCGGAAGGTGACGCGGTTGCGGTGCTGTCGGGTGAGTTAAAGGCGCTGCGCGCACAGTTTGCGGGAGCGGGCGTGCCGCGAGAGGAGGGGCGAGCGCCGAGCGATAGCGATGCCGTGCCCACGCTTGATCCGCGTGTGCTGGTGGAGAAGACGGAGCATCGGCTGAAGCTGATGCTGGCGGAGCTTGCCAAGCTGCGTCCCGAGCAGGTGGATCCGCAGGAGCGTCTGGAGATCTACGGGATCGATTCGGTGATGATCATGCAGATCAACCGGCGGCTCGGGGAGGTGTTTGGTGAACTGTCGAAGACGCTGTTGTTCGAGTACCCGACGCTGGCGGCGGTCGCGCAGTATCTGACATCGGAGYATGGCAGGTTCTGCGCGCGCTGGGCGGGATTGGATGGGGAGCCGGCGGCGGTTGCGGCACGGCCGGCGGGTCGGGTCGGGGAGCGTCGCTCCGCGCCGGTGGCGTTGCCGCGTCGGCCGGCGGTGCGTCGGTCGCGACGTTCTGCGGAGGGCCGTGATCCGATCGCGATCATCGGAATGAGCGGTCGCTATCCCGGAGCGCGGACGCTGGAGCAATATTGGGAGAACCTGAGGTCCGGCAAGGACAGCGTGGTGGAGCTGCCGTCGGATCGCTGGCCGCTGGAGGGGTTTTACGAACCGTCGGCGGACGAGGCGGTAGCGCGGAGCCGGAGCTACAGCAAATGGGGCGGGTTCCTGGCAGGTTTTGCGGAGTTCGATCCGCTGTTCTTCAACATCTCGCCGCGGGAGGCGTTGCAGATTGACCCGCAGGAGCGGCTGTTCATGGAGAGCTGCTGGCATGCGCTGGAAGAGGGCGGCTATACGCGGGAACAGCTGCAACGTCGTCACCGCGGCCGTGTCGGAGTGTTTGCCGGGATCACCAAGACGGGGTTTGCGCTGTATGGGCCGGAGCTGTGGCGTCGTGGAGAGCAGGCGGTGCCGTCGACCTCGTTCGGCTCGGTGGCGAACCGTGTGTCGTATGTGCTGAACCTGCACGGTCCGAGCATGCCGATCGACACGATGTGTTCGGCATCGCTCACCGCAATCCACGAGGCGTGCGAGCATCTATATCGGGACGAGTGCGAACTTGCGCTTGCGGGCGGTGTGAACCTGTACCTGCATCCGCGGACCTATGTGGATCTGTGCGCGATGCGGATGCTGTCGAAGGATGGCCGCTGCAAGAGCTTTGGCCGGGGCGGTGACGGGTTTGTGCCCGGCGAGGGGGTTGGGGCGGTGTTGCTCAAGCGCCTGTCGCAAGCGGTTGAGGATGAGGACCAGATCCATGCGGTGATCCGCGGCACCAGCATCAATCATGGCGGTCGGACCAACGGCTATACGGTGCCCAATCCGGTGGCGCAGAGGGAACTGGTGCGAGCGGCGTTCGCGAAGGCCGGGGTGAGCGCGCGAGACATCAGTTACATCGAGGCGCACGGGACGGGAACGGAACTTGGGGACCCGATCGAGATCAGCGGGCTGACGCAAGCGTTTGCGCAGGACACGTCGGAGACGCAGTTCTGCGCGATCGGGTCGGTGAAGAGCAACATCGGGCATCTGGAGGCTGCGGCGGGGATCGCGGGGCTGACGAAGATCGTGCTGCAGCTCAAGCATGGGGAACTGGTGCCGAGCCTGCATGCGGAGGAGCTGAACCCGCACATCGACTTTGCCAACAGTCCGTTTGTGGTGCAGCAGGGCTGTGCGGCGTGGCGTCGTCCGGTCGTGAGCGAGAACGGCGTGGCGCGAGAGGTTCCGCGGATCGCGGGGATCTCGTCGTTCGGGGCGGGCGGCTCGAACGCGCATGTTGTTGTCGAGGAGTATGTGGCGCAGGGGGATGTGGCGGGCTCCATCCCGGTGAGCCCAGCACGTCCGGCGCTGGTTGTGCTGTCGGGGAGGAACGCGGAGCGCTTGCGAGAGCAGGTCGCGCAGCTTGCTGCTGTGCTTGAGCGCGGTGTGCTCGGCGAGGGGGATCTCGCCGACATTGCTTACACGCTGCAGGTGGGGCGTGAGGCGATGGAGAGCCGTCTGGCGCTGACGGCGGGCTCGCTGGCGGAGCTGGTGGCGAAGCTGCGGAGCTATCTCGGCGGCGAAACGGGGATCGAGGGGCTGTACCAGGGCGAGGTGCGCCGYGAGAAGGACGCGGTTGCAGCGTTCGCGTCCGACGAGGACATGGCGCGGGTGGTTGACGCGTGGATCGAGAAGGGCAAGTACGGCAAGCTGCTGGAGCTATGGGCGAAGGGACTGTCGTTCGACTGGGAGCGTCTGTACGGCGAGACGAAGCCGCGCCGGATCTCGCTGCCGACCTACCCGTTCGCCAGAGAACGATACTGGATCGAGACGCCAACCGGGCTCGCAACTGCGGCACAAGCCTCAGATCGATCTGGTGTTGGTGAACTACACCCCCTGCTGCATCGGAATACGTCGGATCTGTTTGCACAGCGGTTTAGCACAAAGCTGAACGGGGAGGCATTCTACTTGCGAGATCATCTCGTGAGAGAATCGCGTGTTCTTCCGGGGGTTGCGCAATTGGAGATGGCGCGCGCGGCGGTACAAGCGGCTACAGACGGCTGGCATCAGGTTCGATTGCAGCAAGTGGTTTGGCTGCGACCCGTGGTGGTCGCAGCGGACGGGCTCGAGCTTCATATTGAGTTGTTCGCTGCGGATGACGGCAAGATCGATTACGAGATCTACAGCGGGATTGCCGGAGGTGAGGACGAGGATCGCGTGATCCACAGCCAGGGACGCGCGCTTGTGGATCCGATCGGTGAAGAGCCGGATGTGGATGTCGCGAGCCTGCAGGCGAGCTGTGATGCTACCATCCCGGTCGCGGACTGCTATGCGCGTTATGTGTCGCAAGGATTGCGCTATGGCCCATCATACCAGGCTGTCACGAGTTTATCGGTTGGCAGGGATAAAGCCGGCCGTGCACAGGTTCTCGCACGGCTTGAGCTTCCCTCCTGCGTCGGCGGAACCTCTGCGGACTATGTGCTGCATCCAAGCGTGATGGATGCCGCGTTGCAGGCCGGTATTGGCTTGAATGCCAGCGATACGGGTGGATCTGGACAACCGTCGCTGCCGTTTGCGCTGGAAGAGATGTTGGTGATCTCACCGAGTCCTGCGCGGGCTTTTGCTTGGGTTCGCACGTCCGGGGACGTGACCGGCAAGCTGGACATCGATGTCTGTGATGAAATCGGTCGCTTGTGCGTCCGATTGCGCGGGTTCAGCGCTCGCGTGGCCGGCGGAGAAGCCAATTCCGAAATGACCGTGAGCGAGATCGGGTCCGGTCTGCTCACGCTGACCCCAGTGTGGGAGGCTGTTGCACCGGAATTGGGCCCTGTCTGGCCGCTGCCGTCGGATCATGTGGTGATCGTTGGCGAGACGTTTGGGGAGCGGTCGGCATTGCGTCGGCGTTATCCGCAGGCGCAGGCATTGGTGATCGAGGCGGCGGCCACGCCAGAGGTGATCGGTACGCAGCTCCGCGGATTGGGGCGGATGGATCACATCGTTTGGCTGGCGCCACATGTTTCGCGGCCGTTCGCGGCCGAGGAGGATGTCATCGAGGGCCAGCAGCGGGGGGTATTGCAATGCTTCCGTTTGATCAAGGCCTTGCTTGCTTTAGGTTATGGTCCCAAGGCGTTGGGCTTGACGTTTATCACGACGGAAAGCCTGGCCGTACTTCGCAACGCCACAATCGATCCGACGCATGCAGGCGTGCATGGATTCGCCGGTTCGTTAGCTAAGGAGTATCCGACCTGGCAGGTGAGACTTGTGGATCTGCCATCGAACGGCGAATGGCCGCTCGAGGAGTTGCTGCGGCTGTCTCGAGATGAGGGCAGGAGTTGGGGGTACCGGAACCGCGAGTGGTATCGTCATTCGCTGATGCCGAGCGAACTGCCTCCCGGCAAGGGAGAGGTGTACCGCCGAGGCGGTGTCTATGTAGTAATCGGCGGCGCGGGCGGCATCGGCGAAGCGTGGAGCGAGTACATGATCCGCGTCTATCAGGCGCGGATCGTGTGGATAGGGCGCAGGCCGCACAATGCGGAGATTCAGAGCAAGCTTGATCGGCTGGCGAATTGTGGCCCTGCGCCGCTCTACATCGAGGCCTGTCTCTTATACACATCTAGATGTGTATAAGAGACAWGTACCGCCGAGGCGGTGTCTATGTAGTAATCGGCGGCGCGGGCGGCATCGGCGAAGCGTGGAGCGAGTACATGATCCGCGTCTATCAGGCGCGGATCGTGTGGATAGGGCGCAGGCCGCACAATGCGGAGATTCAGAGCAAGCTTGATCGGCTGGCGAATTGTGGCCCTGCGCCGCTCTACATCGAGGCCGACGCAACCGATCGATTGGCGCTGGAGCGCGCCTATGCCCAGATCAAGCAGGAACACGCACAAGTTCACGGCGTGATCCATTCCGCCATCGTACTGCGCGATAGCAGCTTGGCGGAGATGGACGAAGCAGCCTTCTCCGCAGCGCTATCGGCGAAGGTGGATGTGAGTGTGCGCCTGGCGCAGGTGTTTTGCGGCGGCAAGCTAGATTTTGTCATGTTCTTCTCGTCGTTGCAGAGCTTCAACCGGGGTCACGGGCAGAGCAACTACGCGGCCGGCTGTACTTTCAAGGATGCCTTTGGGCACGCGCTTGGCCGGATCTGGGGCTGCCCGGTCAAGGTGATGAACTGGGGCTATTGGGGCAGTATCGGGATTGTGTCCGCAACGGAGTATCAGGCACGGATGGCGCGAGCGGGCTTGGGCTCGATCGAGGCTGATGAAGGCATGAGGACGCTGGAAACGCTGCTCGCAGTGCCGCTGGATCAGCTTGCCCTACTGAAGACGACAAAACCGCTAGCGATGGGAGTTCTCCTTCCGGAGCTCCTGCACGTTCATCCAGCGCAGACCTCGCCCCCCATCGATTTACAGGTCGGTTGGATGGAGCCTGCGCGAGATGACCTGCTTGAACGTCGCTCTGATTTGCAGGAGATCGACGAAGCAGCCGGTAGGCTGCTGTGGACGCAGCTGATCGTGGCGGGCTTTCCTGCGAGCGGGAAGGCAGACATCGCAGCGATCAAGACCGGGCTTGAGCTGCGCGGCTCGTACGATCGCTGGCTGGAGGAAAGCCTCCGCATTCTGGTCGAGCGCGGTTTCCTGGTGCATGACGGCGAGTGCTATTCGGCCGTCGCGGCAACGAAGCCGGACATCGACGCTAATTGGAGCGAATGGAGGACCCGCAAGGCCGCATGGCTGACGCATCCTACCATCGCAGCCATGATCGCGCTGCAGGAAGCCACGTTACAGGCGCTGCCCGACCTTCTCAGCGGAAGAAGGCGGGCAACCGATGTGATGTTTCCCGGTGGCTCGCTGGCTCTTGTGGAAGGAGTTTATAAGAACAACCGGGTTGCGGACTACTTCAACACAGCGTTGGCTGGGTTGGTCGCCAGCTTCGTCGAGACGCGGATCAAGCAGGATCCATCGGCGCGCGTTCGTATACTCGAAGTGGGAGCCGGCACTGGAGGCACCAGCACAGGAGTGTTGGCGAGATTGAAGCCTTTTGCCTTGCATATCGCGGAGTATCGTTACACGGATCTGTCGCAAGCGTTCCTGTTGCACGCACGGAGCGCCTATGGGGTTGATCATCCTTATTTGAGGTGCGGCATCTTCGATGTCGAGAAGCCCATTGCCGAACAGGGCATCGATGCGGGAGTCTATGACCTTGTGATTGCAGCCAATGTGCTGCACGCGACGCGCGACATCCGTCGGACGCTGCGCAACGTCAAGGCAGCGCTGCGGAGCAACGGCCTCTTGCTGCTTAACGAGATGAGCACAAAGAGCCTGTTTTCTCATCTCACTTTCGGATTTCTTGACGGTTGGTGGCTTTACGACGACGAAAAACTGCGGATCTCGGGTTGTCCCGGGCTTTCGCCCGATAGCTGGCGCGCGGTTCTGGGGCAGGAAGGATTCCGCTCGGTCTTATTCCCTCTGGCAGAGGCACATTCTGCCGGGCAGCAGATTGTCGTCGCGGAAAGCGACGGTGTGGTTCGTCAATTGCGCGCTACAGTACCAATTCGGCGAACGATAGCGCAGCGACCGCAGTTGACGACCGCGAACGGAGCTTCAGCAGATCGGGCTGTCCCGCCCGTTGCTGCGATCGATGGGGAAGGCGCGTTGCTCGAGAAAGTGCGGGCACTTCTGCTTCAGGATGTATCACGTTTTATCAAGGCCGAGGCCGCGGCTCTCCATCCTGATAGCGAACTGAGCGAATACGGCTTTGATTCGATCAGTTTCACGGCACTGGCTCATCAGCTCAACCAGCTTTATGGGCTGGAGCTGATGCCGACAATCTTCTTCGAACATTCGACGCTGAGTAGTCTTGCCAATTATCTCGTCGAGCAAAATCAGGCGGTGTTCGCGGCGCGATTGGCGGAGCCGGCAAAGATCGCGGTGGTTCAGGCCAAAAATGCGGCAGCAGAACGGTTTGTCGACGCACTTTCGCACCGGACGCGGCGAGGACATCGCTTCGCAAACCTAAGAAATGGGGCAAGTGAGCGAGCGGAGCGCGTGTCCATAGACTCCGACAAGGTCGCAGTGATTGGGATGAGCGGCCGTTTCCCGATGGCAGAGGATGTGGACGCGTTCTGGCGCAATCTTGTGGAGGGGCGAGACTGCATCGTCGAGATTCCGCGCGAACGCTGGGATTGGCGGGAATTCTACGGCGATCCGCAGCGGGAAGCCAATAAGACCAATATCAAGTGGGGTGGTTTCATTGACGGGGTCGATGAATTCGATCCGCTGTTCTTTGGCATCTCGCCGCGCGAGGCGGAGCTGATGGATCCGCAGCAGCGGTTGCTGATGACCTATATCTGGAAAGCGATCGAGGATGCAGGCTATTCGGCTGGCAGCCTGTCGGGTAGTCAGACCGCGATCCTGGTCGGAACGGGAAACAGCGGCTACGGCCGGGTGAT
>BFBZ01000932.1_pt1 | contig 22183 bp, 19 predicted proteins | sample 1888401 | NCBI WGS metagenome assembly BFBZ01 (sample SAMD00112614, study PRJDB3348) | symbiont metagenome | host: Chara braunii | reverse complement strand
CCACCTGCTCTTCACCATCCGCGATGCCGGCGGCAATCCGGCGAAGGCGGTGATGATCGGCGATTCCGAAACCGACATCCGCACCGCGCAGGCGGCGAGGCTGCCCGTGGTCGCCTATTCCGGCGGTTACACCGCCATCCCGCTGCCTGAGCTGAAGCCCGACGTCATTCTTGATCACTATGACGACCTGCCGGCGACGGTCGCGCGATTGCTGGCGGCGCATGCCGGCCGCTAGCTAGCCAGACGTCGAATTTTGAACAAATTCCCTTGGGTAAGGTGAAATATTAAGGGACCATTTACCTCAACTTTCTAGGGTCTGCGGTCAAAGGGCACGGTGTCTCGATGCCGGCCCCGGGGGAGACCGCCATGGGCTTCGGCCATCTGCTCAAGGGGCGTCGCAAGAGCGACGCCGCGCATGCGCATGGGGCTGGTCCTTCGCCGGCCAGCGGACCGGCCGCGGCCGAGCTGGAGATCGCGCGGCTCAAGGCCGAGATCGCCCAGGTGCGCGACACCATCGATCTCGTCGAGTCCGACCTGATGGCTGTCATCCGTGACGTCTCGTCCTCCGCCGACAGGGTCCACGATGGCACCGCCGCGGCGGCCCGCGCGCTCGCCGCCATTCGCGAACGCTCCGGCGCGCTGAACGGGCTTGCCGCCAGCGCCTCGGAGAACTCCAGGGAGCTCGCCTCGGCCACCGACAAGTTCACCCAGAGCGCCACCGAGATCGGTGGCCAGGTGCGCCAGGCGACGCAACTGACCGATCAGGCGATCGAGGCCGCGGGCAGTGCGTCGCAGAGCGTCGACAGCCTGCGCGCCTCCTCGGCCGAGATCGACCAGGTGGTCGGCCTGATCGCCAAGATCGCTCGCCAGACCAATCTCCTGGCGCTCAACGCCACCATCGAAGCGGCGCGTGCCGGCGAACTCGGCAAGGGTTTCGCCGTGGTCGCGACCGAAGTGAAGATGCTGTCGCAGGAGACCCAGAAGGCGACCGATGAGATCGCCCGGCGCATCGCGCAGCTGCAGGCCGACAGCCAGTCGTCGATCTCGGCTGTCCAGAAGATCGCCGGCGCCGTCGAGGCGATCCGTCCGGTCTTCGCTTCGGTTGCCCATGCGGTGGAAGAGCAGGTCGCGACCATCGGCGAACTCTCGCGGTCCGCCAGCGAGACCGCGCGTTTCGTCGAGACGGTCTCGTCAGGTGCGGGTACGATCGACACGGCGGCGCGCGAGGCCGAGGACACCTCGCTGGCGGCTGATGCGGCCGGCAAACGCGCCCAGGTGCTGACCGAGAAACTCTCCTCCCGCTTCACCATTTTCCTGCGCCAGTCCGACATTGGCGATCGCCGCCGGTCCGACCGGCTGCCCGCCGACATCGGCGTCAGGATGTCCGGCCAGGGCGTCTCGATCGAGGCGCGGACCATCGATATCTCTGAGGGCGGCATGCTGCTTGCGGTGCCCGATCCCGGCCGTCTCAAGGACGGTGGCCACTATGATTGCACCATGGCCGGCATCGGCAGGGTCACTGTGCGGCTCGTCGCCCGATCGTCGCTCGGCCTGCATGGCCAGTTCGTCAGGATGGATGAGCCGACCAGGGCCGCGCTCGACGGCAGGCTCGCGGAGCTGCGCGCCGCCGATGCCGAACGGATCAGCCGGGCCATCGATGCGGCCGCTGAAATCGGCGCCGCGATCGAAGCCGCGATCGAAGCCGGCCGGCTCTCCCGCGACGATGCCTTCGACAACGCCTATGTCGAGGTCTCCGGCTCCAACCCGCCACAATACACCACGCGCTATCTTGGGGCGTTCGAAGCGATCCTGCCGGCGATTCAGGAGCGCTGGCTTGGTCTCGACAAGCGCATGACCTTCTGCGCGGCGGTCGACCGCAACGCCTACCTGCCGGTGCACAACCGGGTCTGCTCGCAGCCGCAGCGGCCGGGCGATCCCGCCTGGAACGCCGTCAATGCCCGCAACAAGCGCATCTTCGACGATCGCGCCGGCCTCACCGCCGCGCGGAGCGTACGGCCCTTCCTGATCCAGTCCTATGCCCGCGACATGGGCAACGGTAGCGTCGTGATGATGAAGGAGATCGATGCGCCGATCCGTATTTTCGGCAAGCATTGGGGCGGCCTGCGCATGGCCTACAAGCTGTAGGGTCAGGCGCGCTTCAGCGCCTCGTCCATCGCCCCGGCGATCATGCGCAGCCCTTCGAGCGCGATCTCGAAATCCCGCTTGCCAATGGCTGACCAGATCGCCGCGGTGGTTTCGGCAATGGCTGGAATGCCGGGCGGGAAGGCCGCGGCTTCGACCAGGGCGCCCTTCTCATTGATCAGGTAACGCCGGTTGGCGGCGAACAGCACCTGCGCCACGCAGGCAAGCGCCCGGTAGGCCGAACCCGCGATATGGCTTTGTTCGCCGCGCGCGATCGCGGTCGCGGCGACGTAGATGGCGAAGCGCACCTCCCAGTGAAAGCGCGCGATCAGGGCTTGCCGCAGCGCTTCCGGATAAGGAACGGTCAGCGGCTTGAGGGTAGCGATCGCCTCGCCGCGGTCGAACAGCGGCCGGCACAGCGCGACCTCACCCATCCAGATCGCCGAACAGAAGCCGTGCGGATGGCCCGGCTGGTAGTCCATCGACACCTTGCCTGCGCGACAGTCGGCAATGACAGCGCGCACCCGGCCGAGGTCGCGGTAGAGCAGATCGACCTTTCGCCCGTCGATCGACAGCCAGCCGCCGCCATCGATCCACGGGCCCCATTCGCCGGCTGCGGTCAGCGGCACTTCGCCCGCGACATCGACCAGTGGGTCGAGGGCTGCCTTCAGCGCCGCGATATCGAGCGGTGCCCGCTGATCGTAATAGAGGCCGAAATCATAGTCGGAGCCGGGGCCGGCGGTACCGCGCGCCCGCGATCCGCCGAGCACCAGCGCCGTCAGGCCGGGAACCGCCCGCAACGCATTGGTCACGGCATCGATGATCGCATCGGTCATGCCGGGAGGCTAACCCAGGACGGCACGGCGCGCAGCCCCGGCGGCAGGTCTCAGGCGGGCGGAGGTCCCAGCACGGTGATCGCCAGGTCGGTGTCCATATATTCGGTCATCTCGACCAGCTTGCCGCCGGCGAGGCGGAAGACGAAGCAGTAGCTGTTCCGGTAAGGGCGGCCGTCCTTGGCGAGGTTGTCGCCGCGCGCTTCGACCACGACGAGGTCGTCATCGGCGATGAAACGTTCGGCGATGGTCCGGCTGCGGCCTTCGATCCGGGCGCGCAGCACGGGAAACAACTCGCCGATGACCTTGGCCTTGCCGTCATAGGTCCTGGACCATTGGCTCTGGCCGGCCATGGTCCAGCGGAACGTGTCGGCCATGCTGTCGACGAAGGGGCGGGAATTGCCCTCGGCCAGGCCGTCAAAGACTGTCTTCAGGATCGCCTTGTTGTCGGATGCGCTCATGATCCGTCGCTCGCTCATCAGGAGAAATGATCCGGTCGATGATCGCGCCCTGGGCGGCATTCTTCCAATCGATAGGTTGAATGATGTATCTTCGCGGGATGAATTTAGCCTCCGTCGATCTCAACCTGCTGGTCGCGCTCGACGCCCTGTTGAGCGAGGCGAGTGTCGGTCGCGCCGCCATGCGCATCGGCCTGTCGCAGCCGGCAGCGAGCCATGCGCTGCGCCGCCTGCGCGACCTCATTGGCGATCCGCTGCTGGTGCGCGTCGGCGCCCGCATGGAGCTGACGCCGCGCGCCGAGGCCTTGCGGCAGCCGCTGGCCGAGGCGCTCGACCATGTCCGTGGCCTGTTCGTCACTGACAGTTTCGATGCCGCGACCAGCCCACGCCGCTTCCTCATGATGATGCCCGATCATGTCGTCGACCTGATCCTGCCGTCGCTGTCCGAACGGGTCGCCCGGCAGGCGCCTGGCGTCCGCCTCGATGTCGCGCCCTGGCGTGGCCCGGCGACCATGACGGCGGAGCTGGCGCGCGCCGTCGATCTGGTCATCGGCTGCACCGGCGAGGCCTTCGCCGGTTTCCACCGCCAGCGGCTGTTCGCCGATACCGAGGCCCTGGCAATTCGCCGCGATCATCCTGTCGGAGCGGGGCTCGCGTCTCTGGAGGCCTTTCTGGCGGCGCGCCATGTCGCGGTGGTCGGCCGCGGCCAGCGCGAGGACCCGATCGATACCTGGCTCGGCCAGCAAGGCCTGACGCGGCCGCTTGCCATGGTCGTGCCGAGCTATCTGCAGGCCCTGCATCTTGCCGCCCGCAGCGATCTCGTCTCATTCGTGCCGCGCCGGCTGATCGAGGTGATGGCCGGCCCGCTGGCTCTGTCGATCGTTGCGCCGCCGGTGGATCCCGGCAGCTACGAGGAATTCCTGTTCTATCCGACCCGCGCCCAGGTCGACCAGGGCTCCGTTTGGCTGCGCAAGCTCGTCCTCGAGATCGGCCGCGGCCTCGACCGACCGCTGGTGCGTGCGGCCTGAGGCGCCGCCGGCGCGCCGGCCCTGTGGCCTGCCGATGTTAGCTCGGGCTTAAGCGCCTGATGAACGCGCAGCGGTTCATTGCCTGTAGCCTGCAAGAATATCGCAGGAACCGGAGGCAAACGAAGGGGTGGTGGGCCCGGGAGGGTTTGAACCTCCGACCTCACGCTTATCAAGCGCGCGCTCTGACCAACTGAGCTACGGGCCCCTGTCGGCAATCGACGGGATTAGAATTCTCGATCCCAGTCGCGCTCTTCGATCTGCCTTTTCAGCATGCGCATGAAGTCGGCTGCGTATGCGCCGTCGAACGCGCGATGGTCGATCGACAAGCCGACAAAACCCTTCGGTCTGATAGCCACGACGTCGCTTCCATCGGGCAGGGTGACGACCGAAGGTTTCTTGTGCACGCCGTCGGTGACCAGGATCGCCGCTTGCGGCTGGTTGATGATGGGAATGCTGAGATGCGTGCCGCCGGGGCCTGGATTGGTCACGGTGAAGGTGCCGCCCGCCATGTCCTGAGGCTTCAGCGTGTTCGATCTGGCGCGGCCTGCAAGCTCGGCGATCCCATGCGCAAGGCCAACCAGATTGAACCCATCGGCATCGCGGATCACCGGGACCACAAGGCCCTGATAGGACAGATCGACGGCAACCCCGATATTGATGCTCTTCCGCACGATGAGAGTGTTGCCGTCGACCGTGGAATTGACGAGCGGAAACTGCCGAAGTGCCAGGGTGAGAGCGCGGATGACGAAGGGCAGATAGGTCAAGCTTGCGCCGTAGACGGTCTTGAATGCGTCCTTTCGCTCCTTCCGGACCGCATCGATCGCGCCATAATCCACCTCGAAGCTGATGAAGCCGTGCGGAGATGTCTGCGCCGAATAGACCATACGTTCAGCGGTCTTCTGCCGCGCCACGGAGAAGGGCACGATTGTGTCGCCCTCCATCGCAGCACTCCGGAACGCCGCCGGAGCCGCCTTCGAGGCCGTTGGCGTGCTCGCAGCCTGGGCCGGTGGAACAGCCGGTTCCGGCGACCTCCTTCGCGCGCTGACCGCGGCGAGGACGTCGTCACGGGTGACACGTCCATGGAGACCGCTGCCAACGATCGATGTCGGATCGAGCTGGGCCTCCTTGGCCAAGCGCCGGACCAGCGGGCTGAGCATGGCCGGTCGCGCCGCCCCCCGCTCCGCGGGCGGCGTCTGAATCGAGGAAGGTGCGTGCGCCGGCTTGTCTTCGACAGGCGGTGGCACGGAGGGCGAGGCGGCTGAGTTGGCCTTGCCGACCAGGCGGGCGATCAGGTCATGCACCGGGACGACGCTGCCCTTCGGTGCCAGGACCTCCGCCAGGATGCCTGCATGTGGCGAGGGAACCTCGAAGGTGACCTTGTCGGTCGTGACTTCACAGATGAACTCGTCGGCCTCGACCATGTCGCCGGGCGACTTGAGCCAGGTGGTGATGGTTCCCTCGGTGACGGATTCGCCGAGCTGCGGCATACGGATGTCGGTCATGACAGGTGTAGCCCCCGTCCAGTCAGGGCGATGAAGGCTTCGCCCAACGTTTCACTCAGGGAAGGGTGGGGAAAGACCAGAGGCGCGATGTCGTCAGGCGTCGCCTGCCAATTGGCGGCGAGATAGGCGCTGGCCAATTGCTCGGTGACCCAGGGGCCAACCATGTGAACGCCGATGATCGCGCCCGGATGTCCGTCCGCGCCGCGCCTGGCGATAACCTTGATCAGCCCATCGCTCTCTCCGATGATCATGGCCCTGCCATTTCCGGCAAAGCTTTCCGTCTTGACGATGACCGCCAGCCCCGATGCTCTCGCCTGGGCCTCGGTCATTCCGACGAAAGCGGCCTCGGGCGCGGTATAGACGCACCATGGTACGAGGCCGTAGTCGATCGGCGTGGGTTTCTCGCCGAGGATGTCCTTGACCGCGACCATCGCCTCCGCAAAGGCGACGTGGGCCAGTTGAGGTGTCGCGACCACGTCACCGATCGCATAGATGCCGGGGACGCCCGTCCGCATCGTCGCATCGACGGCGATCGCGCCGCCGCCGTCGAGCGTCACACCGGATGCCGGATCGATCAGGCCTTCGGTTGCGGGCTCACGCCCGATGGCGACGATGACGCATTCCGCTTCCTCCGTGCCGCTCTCGAACGACAGCTTCACGCTCTCTGGCAATTTCTCGCAGCCGGTGAGTGTGACGCCGGTCCTGACATCGACGCCTCGCTTATTCAACTGCCCGAGCAGGACCGCCGCGACATCGGCGTCGAGCGCCGGTAGCGGCTGGGTGGCCGCCTCGAGGACGGTCACCTTGACGCCGAGGTCGGCCATCATCGAGGCGAATTCGAGCCCGATGACGCCGGCGCCAATGATGATCGCGGATGTCGGAAGCTTGTCGAGCGACAGCAACTGGTCGGAGGTCAGCACGCGCTGGCCATCAGCCGGACACAGATCGAGAGTTCGTGGCTTCGATCCGGCGGCAAGTATGATGTGCTCGGCGCGAATGGCCTGCTGACCATGGACCATGATGGTGCGATCGCCACCAAGGTGGCCTGTCCCGCGGATCAGCTCGACCCGCCGCTGCCGCAAGAGGCCTGAAAGGCCGCGGCTCAACTGCTCGACGATGCATTGCTTTCGTTTTTGAGCCTGGCCGAAGTCGATCAGTCCCTTCTTGACGCCGATTCCGAATTTCCCGGCATGGGCAACGGTCCGGGCGACATGGGCTGTTTCGAGCAGCGCCTTTGCCGGAATGCAGCCGCGATGGAGGCATGTGCCGCCCGGGCGATCTTGCTCGATCAGCGCAACCGCCAGGCCGGCATTGGCGGCGTAGAGCGCCGCGCCGTATCCGCCGGGCCCGCCGCCGACGATTGCGACGTCATAGGCCTTGTCGGTCATGCGCGCCTCGGCAGCAACATCCACGAGGCAGCCTCCGCCGGAGCGTAGACCTCGTTCTCCATGCCGGTCGGATCCGGCATGGGCGCAGCCTCGGCGGCCGTCACCGCGTCTTCCACCAGCTGCCTGTTCGTCTCGTCGATCTCCGAAAGTGTCGGCTGATCCACCGTGGCCAGCAGCAGCCTGTCGCGCAGGAGCATGATCGGGTCTCGCGCCTTCCACTCCTCGATCAGCTCCCTGGGGACATAGGAAGCGTCGTCGTGGACGGCATGGCCTTCGACGCGCATGGTGTGAGCTTCGATGAGGGTCGGGCCGCCGCCGTCCCGCGCACGATCGGCCGCTTCCTTGACGATCGTATAGACCGCAAAGGCATCGTTGCCGTCGACCTCGACACCGGGCATGCCATAGGCCGCCCCGCGCGACGCAAGGCTCGTGGCGGCATATTGCTTGGCGAGCGGCGTCGAATAGGCATATTTGTTGTTCTCGATGACCCAGATATTCGGGGTGCGGAACAGCCCCGACATGTTCAGGGTTTCATGCCAGGCACCGGTCGAGGTGGCACCGTCGCCGCAGAACGCCAGGGTCACGCGCTCGAGCTTCAGGTGCGTGGAAGCCATGCCGAAACCCAGCGCCACGGGCCATGAATCCGGCAGATGCGAGATCATCGGGTAGATGCCCCGCTTGATGTCGCCGATATGGACGTCGCTATCGCGGCCTTCGGAGGGATGGCCAATCTTCCAGAGGTAGCTTCGCAGGAATTCTTCCGGCGTGATTCCCCTGACCAGGTTGGCGCCCAGATCGCGGTGCAGCGGACAGACGATGTCGTGAGCCGTCAGCGCCAGCGCGGCGCCGACCGGAATCGCTTCCTGTCCCCGACCGGTGACGAGCCGCCCAGGCAGGCGGCCTTGCCGCTTCATGATGTGGAGCTTGTCCTCGATCGCGCGCGAGAGCCCCATCCATCGATAGAGCTTCAACCCGACGGCGATGTCGAGGTGGGCGCGAGATGGCGGCGATGCATCCTCGGCGGGCCGCGCGGAACGGATGCGCGTGGTCATAACGCGACGATCTCCCTGATGGCGGCTTCGATCCTGGCGTGCGACGGCACGAATGCCTGTTCGAGTGGTTTCGCGGCCGGGATTGGCGTGTCGGGCGCGGTGACGCGCATGACCGGAGCATCCAGATCGAAGAAGCAGAGATCGGCGAGCCGCGCGGCAATTTCAGCGCCGATGCCAAGTGTCAGCGTGTCCTCATGGGCAATGATCACGCGCGAGGTCTTGCGCACCGACGCCGCGATGGTGTCGCAGTCGATCGGATTGATGCATCTGAGATCGATGACCTCGACATCGATCCCGTCGGCCGACAGTTTTTCGGCGACTTCGAGGGTCTTGTTCAAAATCACCGCGTAGGAAACGACCGTGACGTGGCGGCCCTCGCGCAACACATGCGCCTGTTCCAGTTTTCCTTGGGGCTTGCGCCGCAGAAGCGGCCCGCGGATCGCGCGATACAAGGCCTTGTGCTCGAAATAGAGGACCGGATTGGGGTCGGCGACCGCCAGCCGCATCAGGTCGTATGCGTCCTGAACCGTGCCCGGACAGACGACCTTGATGCCGGGGCAATGAGCAAACACCGCTTCCGGGCTTTGCGAATGATAGGGACCGGCGCCGACACCGCCGCCAGCCGGTGCGCGCATCACGACCGGCACGGGACATTTGAAGCGGAAATAGAGTTTTGCGGCCTCGTTGACCAACTGGTCGTAGGCACAGGAGATGAAATCCGCGAACTGGAACTCGGCGATCGGCCGCATGCCTGAGATCGCCATGCCGATGCAGGCGCCGGTGATCGCGATTTCGGAGATCGGGGTGTCGATGACCCGATCGGCGCCGAAGCGCTGCCACAGACCTTGGGTGACGCGGAAGGCGCCGCCCATGATGCCGATATCTTCGCCGATCAGGACGACGCGCTCGTCTTCGGCCAACTCGTCCTCGAGGGCAGCGCGGATGGCCTCGATATAGGTCGGTTGCTCGCCGTGAAGCGCCGGGGACGCCGCTTTTGCGTCGTCGAACCATCCCGCCGGGCGGTGTTCCCTGGTTGCCTGTTCGTTCATCGATCTGTTCGCCTGATGCCCACGGGCTAAAAAAGCCGACAAGGCCCAGGCGGGTATTGGCGTAATTTGAGATCAGGACGGGCGACGGGTTCGCCGCATGAATTTCCGCCAATAGATCCGGCCGCAAAGGGCGTATCGAAACGTCCCCCAGGGAGAAATTCCATGAACGCGCATCCGGCAAACCCGACGGCTTCGATCTACCCGATCACGACTCATGACGTGACCAATCAGAGCGGTGCGTTTGTCGGGGTCAATTTCTACGACAATGACACGATCCTGCGGGCCGCGGTCGAACGGGAAGGTGCTGGATGGGTCCGTGAACGCGCGTCTCTGATGGGCGCGCACGCGGCTGATCCTGAAGTTCAGGAGCATTCTCATCTCGCCAACAAGCATGGCCCGGTGCTGAAAACGCACGATCGCTTCGGCAACCGGATCGACTTCGTCGAGTTCCATCCGAGCTATCACGCGTTGATGAAGCTGGCTTTCGGTTCCGGCGTGCAATCGCTGGCCTGGACCGCGGGGCGGCCCGGCGCTCACGTTGGCCGCGCCGCGCTCAGCTATCTCTGGAACCAGGTCGAGAGTGGCATCGGCTGTCCGACGGGCATGGCCTATTCGTCCGTGCCGACGCTGCGCATCGTGCCGGAGATTGACGCGCTCTTCACCAGCAAGATCCTCGCCGAAGACTACGATCCTCGTCCGCTTCATGTCGGACGGAAGACCTCCGCGACCATCGGCATGGCGCTGACCGAGAAGCAAGGCGGCTCGGATCTGCGGGCAAACTCGACCCGTTCGGTCGCCGTCAATGGCGGCGGCTCCGGCGGCGAGTACCGCCTTACCGGGCACAAGTGGTTCTGCTCCGCGCCCATGAGCGATGCCTTCTTGACCTTGGCGCAAACCGACAAGGGACCGTCGCTCTTCTTCGTGCCGCGTTCGCTGCCGGATGGGTCGCGGAACCGATTTTTCATTCAGCGGCTGAAGGACAAGGCCGGCAACAAGTCGAACGCGTCGAGTGAAATCGAGTATGACGACACCTACGCCATGCTGATCGGCGAGGAAGGCCGCGGGATTCGCGGCGCCATGGAAATGGCGCACCTCACCCGTCTCGATTTCGCCATCGGCTCGGCCGGGCTCATGCGCTGGGCGCTGAACCTCACCCTGCATCACACCTACAACCGGCGCACCTTCCAGCGCGTGCTCGCCGAACAGCCGCTGATGCGCAATGTTCTCGCGGATCTGTGCCTCGAGTCGGAAGCCGCGACCATGTTGGCCTTCCGTTTGGGCAAGCACATCGACGAGGCCGGGACGAACGAAAAGCACAAGCTGCTGGAGCGTATCGTGACCCCCTTCGCCAAGTTCTGGAACTGCAAGCGAGCGCCGATCTTCGTTGCCGAAGCGCTGGAATGCCACGGGGGCAACGGTTTCATCGAAGAACAGCCCATGCCGCGGATCTACCGTGAGGCGCCACTCAACGGCATCTGGGAAGGCACCGGAAACATGATCTGTCTCGACGTCATGAGGGCGATCGAGCGCGAGCCCGAGACGGTCGACGCCTTTCTCGCCGAGCTGCGCGGCGCCAAGGGTGCGGATGCCCGCTACGACCGGTTCGTCGCGCGTCTTGCCGACGACATCGCCGATGCCGCCGATCGCCAGCTGCGCATGCGGGAGATCGTCGTCGGCATGGCGACGGCCTATGAAGCCATGCTGTTTCTCCAGCACTCCACCCATGAGGCCGCGGACGCCTTCATCGCGAGCCGCCTCGGGGGCCTGGTCAACAGGGCCTTCGGCAGCTTGCCGCGCAGCACGAAGTTCGACGCGATCGTCGAACGCTCCAGGCTGGCCTGAGGGTCGCTCGCACTGATTTCATGCCAAATAATGACCTCGGCCCGATCGATGAGATCAGATGGTCGGGGCGGGGGAACCGACGAGTGGCGCGCACCGACACGCGAAATATCTCGAAATATTGGGAAGATCCCGATGTTCGGGGGCTGAGCCTGCTGTGCGCGGACTTCACGACGCATGAATATGCACCGCATACGCACGACGCCTACGTCATCGCCGTCACCGAGCAAGGCGGCGCCGAATTCAAGAGCCGCGGAGTTATCGCGCGGGCGCGCGCTTCGGCTCTCTTGGTGTTCAATCCTCAGGAGCCGCATTCGAGCTGGCTCGGCGCGAGCGACCGGTGGAGCTATCGCGCGTTCTATCTGACCGACGGAGCGATGCGGAGTGTCCAGAAAGGCCTGGGCATCGAGCACGCCCCTTATTTCTGCTCCAACATGTTTCGCGACGAGGAGCTGATCAACGACTTCGCAGTCTTGCATCGTTCGATTGAAAGCAATGAAAGCGTCTTCTCGATAAGGAGCCGGCTCTATCTCGCGTTCGGCAAGCTCTTCCAGCGTCACAGCACCCCATTCTTCCGGCCGCAGAAAGCCACATACGAACAGGCGCTGACCGATCGGATCGTCGCCTATATGCGCGAGCACTACGCGCAAGACATTTCGCTCGATACGCTTGCCTTGTCGTTCAACCTGACGCCATTCCAGATGATCCGCTGCTTCAACCGGACGGTCGGGCTGCCGCCTCACAGCTATCTGACGCAGATCCGGCTGCGCGTCGCCTGTCGCCTGCTCAAGCAGGGGGCGAGCTTCGCGGTCTCGGCAAACGCGGTAGGGTTTTACGATCAGAGTGCATTCAACAAGCACTTCAAACGCGCATATGGGATCACGCCCCGCCAATTCCTGGCGGCTGCAGCCTGATCTATTTCCCGTCTCGAATGCGGCATCCGCCTCGGAGACGATATCGGTGAGCTCGGGGCGCGGCGGGCCAAAAAAGGGCTTCGCCGGGCCTTTCGTCGCAACGCGTTGCGGGTCTTGGACCAGTGGAGGCGGCGCCGGCGCGCCGCCCCTTCGTGTGCCGTGCTCAGTTCAGGCTGGAACGCTTGATGAATTCGCCACCCTTCATGATCAAGGGCATGTGCTTGCCCTGGCGAGTGAGCAGCGCGAGATCCTTCAAGGGATCGCCGTCGACCACGATCAGGTCGGCATAGGCATCCGCCGCGATCACGCCGATCTTGCCTTCCTGGCGCAGCAGCCTGGCTGCCACGTGGGTGGCCGAGCCGATCACCTCGTGAGCGGGCAGGACCTTGCCACGAATGACGAATTCTTCGGACTGGTGGCGGTGCATCTCGCCGAGCAGGTCCGAGCCATAGGCCATGGCGAGGCCGGCCTTGCGCATGATGTCGAGCGATTCCAGCCCGGCGAGCCGGACATCGTCGACCTTGGCGACCGAGGTCGCCGGCAGGCCGAGCTTGGCGCCTTCGCTCGACAGCTTGTCATAGGTGACCAGCGTCGGCACCGCGACCGCGCCGGCCTTGGCCGCGAGCTTGGCGGTTTCCGGTTTGATCAGGTTGCAATGCTCGAGCGAATGGACGCCGCATTCGACCGCCCGGCGGATCGCCGCGTCGGTATAGAGATGCGCCGAGACATAGGTGCCGGCATTCTGGGCCTCCTCGACGATGGCGATGATTTCCTCGCGTGAGAAGCCAAGGAAATGGATCGGGTCGGTCGGCGAGGCGACGCCGCCATTGGCCATGATCTTGATGAAGTCGGCGCCGCCCTTGATCTCTTCGCGCGCGGCCCGGCGCACTTCGTCGATGCCGTCGCAGATGCGGCCGAGCTGGCCGAGCCGGAAGCCGGTCTGCTCGACCGTGCGGTCGTTGTAGCGGCCGCGGAAATCGCAGTGCCCGCCGGTCTGGCTCAAGGCCTTGCCCGAGATGACCAGGCGCGGTGCCGGCAGATAGCCGTCATCGGCGGCCGCCACCAGGCCGTGATCGGCGCCGCCGACGTCGCGCACCGTGGTGAAGCCGCGCAGCAGCATCTCGCGCATCAGCTTGAAAGCGCGCACGGTGGTCACGGCATCAGGCAGCATGGCGTTGCGGCCGAGATCGGCGAGGCAGGCGACGACATGGACATGGGCGTCGATCAGGCCGGGCATCAGGGTGCGGCCGCCGAGGTCGATCACCTTGGCCTTGGCCGAGGCGACGGATTTGCCGACCTCGCGAATGCGATCGTTCTCGATCAGCACCTGGACAGGGGCGCCACGCTCGGGCGCGGTGCCGTCGACGATGCGGGCATTGGTCAGGAGGATGGACGCCACGGGATTGTCTCCGATCAGCTTTTCGGCCGGGCGGCGGCCCGGGCCTCGAGGAAGGCGGGAATGAGCAGCGGGCTGAGCCTTGCGATCGGCGCGATATGCTCTTCGCGATAGTGCTCTTCGACATCGAGCAGGTTCATCGTGCCGATGGTCTGGCCGTCATAGAGGATCGGGATATTGATCACCGAGCCAAGCCCCATGCTCTCGATCAGCGCATGGTCGAAAAACGCCCAGCGGATGCCCTCGCGGTCGCGGCCGAGATAAGGCTTGCGCCCCTTCAGCACGAGATTGCCCCAGGGCGTTTCGCCCATCGTCTTGCGTCCGGAAACCGGATATTCGGCCGGCTTGCTCGAATAGACCCGCGCGACGTCCTGGCCGTCGACATAGAGCAGGGTGAACAGCTTGTGGCCGACGAGTTCGGCGGTGGCCTGTTCCAGGGCCTTGTAGAGCCGCGTGGGCTGGCCGGGTTCGGCCAATGTGCTCAGGAGATGGGGCAGGTGGTCGGTCATGCGGTCCTCGGGGCAGGCGGAATGCGTTCGGGCAGGATGCCCTGCGGCCGGACATAGAAGACAAGGATGAGGGCGACGCCGACCAGCATTTCGCGCAAGGCCGCGATCTGCACCGGCTGCAGGCCAGGGGCGATGTCGGCGACGAAGCGGGTGGCTTCGAGGAAGAACACCACGGCATAGGCGCCGATGACCGCGCCGGTCGGGCGGCCGACGCCGCCGGCCGAGACCGCCAGGAAGATGTAGATGGTGATCAGCGGCTGGAAATGGTCGGGCGAGATATAGGTCTGGTAGTGGCCATAGAGCGCGCCGGCGAGCCCGGCGATGGCTGCCGATAGCGCGAAGGCCTGGAACTTGAAGCGCAACACGCGTTTTCCCGCGAAGGCGGCCAGTTCCTGGTCCTCGCGGATCGCCTTCAGGGAGCGGCCGAAGGGTGACAGGTCGAGCCGGCGCAGCAGCGCCCAGACGGCGAGCACGACAATGCTGACCAGCGCCAGGTAGAACAGGTTGAAGCCCTGCGTGCCGAGCTCGGCTTTGAACGGCGCCTTCAGGCCGGACATGCCGTCGGAACCATTGGTCAGCCAGCGTTCGTTGAGCGCCACCAGCCGCACCACCTCGGCAAAGCCCAGCGTGACGATGGCGAGATAGTCGTCCCGGAGTTTCAGGGTCCCGAAAGTGACGATCAGCCCGGCGACGACCCCGGCGCCGAGCGCCACGACGAGGCCGACCGGCACCGGCGCGCCGGCCGCGGTCGCGATCGCCGAGGCATAGGCGCCGACCGCGAAGAAGCCGGCAAGGCCGAGATTGACCATGCCGGCGCCGCCCCAGATCAGGTTGAGGCTGAGCGCCAGCAAGGCGTAGATGCCGCCCATGGTCAGGGTGAACAGGAGATAGGAGAGCATCAGGCCGCCCTTTCGCCGAAGATGCCGCGCGGGCGGAAGGTGAGCATGACCAGGATCGCGGCAAAGCCGATGGCCGTGCGATAGGTCGCCGGCACCACCAGCAGCGATAACTCCTCGGCGATGCCGACCGCGAAAGCGCCGACCACCGCGCCGGGGATCGAACCGAGCCCGCCGAGCACGGCGGCGGCGAAGACCGACAGGAGAATTCGCGCGCCGGTCAGGGGATCGATCGAGGTGTCGACCGCCAGCAGCACGCCGCCGATGCCGGCAAGGCCGGCGCCGAGAAACAGGGTGGTGACCGCCACGACCTGCGGATCGATGCCCTTCAGCCGGGCGAGATCGACATTGTCGGCGACCGCCCGCATCGCCTTGCCGAAGCGGGTGAAGCGCAGGAAGGCGAAAACCGCCACCATGACGAGGCCGGCCAGCACGACATTCTCGATCTGCTGCGGACCGACGCGCAGGTCGAGGAAACGCAGGTCGGGTTTGAGCGGCAGGTCGTAACCGCGCAGGTCGTTGCCGAACAGGAAGCGGACGACGTTTTCCAGGATCAGGTTGAGCGCGATGGTGGCGATCGCCACCGTCAGCGCTCCGGCCGGCCGCAGCCGGCGCAACGCGCCTTCCTCACCGGCGACGCCGACCGCGCCGGCAACCAGGAAGGCGACAACGAGGGCGGGCAGCACGCCGGCCCCCCACATGGTGTTGGCGAACCAGCCGGCGAAGCCGCCAATGGTGACATAGGCGGCGACCCCGAAGCTCGGATAGCGCAGGACGGCGAAGATGGCGGTGAAACCGATGGCCGGCACTGCGATGAGCGTGCCGGTCATCAGCCCGTTGAGAATGGCCTGCGCTACGATCGACATGGTCGGCCTCAGGCGATCTTCAGGAGGTTGATCTTGCCGGCCTTGACCTGCTCGTAGCGGAACCGGCAATCGGCGATGTCGCCGGAATCCAGGAAGTCGCAGGGGCCGCTGGCGCCGTCATAGTCGACCGCCTGTTTGGCGGCGATCGCCTTCAGGCCGTCGAGGGCGTTGTCGACCTTGAGGCCACCAGGCGCCTGGCTGACCTTGCGGATATTGTCCTTGATCGCGGTCCCCGAAGCGTCGCCGGCGAGCGCGATGGCCATCAGGATCAGGTTGACCTGGTCATAGACCTGGGTGGTGTAGGGATCAGGATTGGTGATGCCGATCAGCTTGACCAGCCGCTCATAGGCTTTCGACCCCTCGGCCGATGACGGCGAGATGGTGAAGATGCCCTCGACCACATCCGCCGGCAGGCTTTCGACCAGCTTCTGGTTGACCGAATAACCGAAGGCGATCTTCTTGGCCGTGAAGCTCGCGCGGTAGAGATCGCGCAGCAGCACCGTCGTGTCGGGGGCATAGCCGCCGAGCACCAGGGCATCCGGCCGGAAGCGGACGATCTCGTCGACCTCGGAGCGATAGGACGGCTTCTTGTCGTCATAGATGAGGGCGCCGGTCTCGCCGCCGGCCGCCTTGACGGCCAGCGTGATATTGTCGAACTGGCTCTTCTGGAACGGCGTCTGGGGCGACACGAAGAACACCCGCTTGGCGCCCTGTTCGAGGGCGAATTCGCCGAATTTCCGGCCCTGCAGCGTGGTGTTCGGCTGGGTGCGGACGAGATAGCCCTGATGCGGCAGGGCGGTGATCGGATCGGCGCCGGAGACCGTTGCGAGGAAGGTCTTGGATTCCCAGCAGAGCGGCGCGACCGCCGTGGTGACCGATGAGGCCCAGGTGCCGAGAATGGCCGAGACCTTGTCGACGTCGATCAGCTTGCGGGCGGCGCGCACGCCGGCTTCGGGGCTGGTCTGGTCATCCTCGGAGATCAGCTCGACCTTGCGGCCGAGCACGCCGCCGGCGGCATTGACCTCGTCGACGACAGCCTTGATCGCCTTGACCATGACCGGGCCATAGGGGCCGCCGGCGCCGGTCAGCGGCGTCAGCGAACCGATCTTGATCGGCGCGCCCTGGGCGCGTGCCAGGCCCGGCATGGCGACGAGGCCGGCGAGGGCGGCCGCACCTGCCATGAGGTCGCGGCGTGTCGTGTCATGATGTGACATCGTTGATACTCCTCTGGATGGTTTCTTGAGGTCAGCCGCCGAGAAACAGGCGGCGGATTTCGGGGTCGGCGGCAAGGCTCGGGCCCGCGCCCTCGGCACTGTTGCGGCCGGAGACGAGCACATAGCCGCGTGTCGAGATCGCCAGCGCCTCGACCGCGTGCTGTTCGACCATCAGGATCGGCAGGCCGCCGCGGTTCAATTCCACCACCGCGTCGAACAATTCGTCGGCCGCCTTGGGCGACAGGCCGGCGGTCGGCTCGTCGAGCAGCATCAGCTTCGGATCGGTCATCAGGCCCATGGCCATGGCGAGGATCTGGCGCTGGCCGCCCGACAGCGTGCGGGCGAGCGCCCGGCGTTTGCCGGCGAGCATCGGATAGCGGCCGTAAAGCGCCTCGATCCGCGTCGCTGCGCCCTTTGGATCGAGATAGCCCGATATTTCCAGGTTTTCGGCGACGGTGAGGCTGCCGAAGACATTGCGCTCCTGCGGCACGAAGGAAATGCCGGCACGCGCCCGGCCCTGGGCATCCCTGGCCGTGACGTCGGCACCGGCGAGCGAGATCGCGCCGGCCTTGGTCGCGACCAGGCCGGCGACCGCCTTCAGGAAGGTCGATTTTCCAGCACCGTTCGGCCCGATGATGGTGACGATCTCGTTCGCCTCGACACGCATCGAGGTGCCCTTGAGGATCTCCTCGGATGCGCCGTAGCCGGCGACGATCCCATCGACTGCGAGAATGCTCAATGCCGCCTCCCGAGATAGGCTTCCTGGACGCGGCTGTCGGCGGCGACCGTGTCGAACGAACCTTCGACCAGCGTGCGGCCTTCGGCCATCACGATGATCGGGTCGCACAGCCGCCTGATCAGCCCCATGTCGTGCTCGATCAGGCAAATGGTGATGCCCTCGCGGTTGAGCGCCACCAGATGGCTGGCGATCTCCTCGGTGAGGCTCGGATTGACGCCGGCCATCGGTTCGTCGAGCAGGATCAGCTTCGGATCGGCCATCAGCGCCCGGCCGATCTCGACCAGTTTCTTCTGGCCGCCGGACAGCGCGGTGACAGGATTGTCGATGACGTGGTCGAGGCGCAGCCGCCGGGCAATGCCGAGCGCCTGTTCGGCAAGCTCGGCCTCGCGGTCGCGCGCGGCCTTAGCCCCGAGCATGGCGGCGATCAGGCCTTCGCCCTGCTGGCGCGGTCCATAGAGCATCAGGTGCTGGAACACGCTGAGCTTGGGAAAGCCGCGGGCCAGCTGAAAGGTGCGCACCAGGCCCTGCTCGACCAGGCGATCCGGCGACAGGCCGCCGATCTCCCGGGCGTTCAGCCGGATCTCGCCGGCGTCCGGCCGATAGAGGCCGGAGACGACGTTGAACAGGGTCGATTTGCCGGCGCCGTTCGGTCCGATGAGGCCGGTGAAACTGCCCGATTTGATGGTGAGGTCGACGCCCTGCAGCACGCTGACGCCATAGAAGCCGCGCTTGAGGCCACGCACCGACAGAAGATCGCTCATGCGGCTTGTCCTTTGACCCGGCGGCCGGCGGCCTTGACCGGCTTGTCGGGAAAATGCTGTCTGGCCTGCTCCTTCCAGAAGTCGAGGAGCCCGGCGAAATAGGCGGGGTCGTCGCGCAGGACCGTCTGGGCGATCATGCCGCGGATCATGCACATGCTGGCCGTCATGACGGTCCGGGTGCGCTCCGGATCGGTGCCGCGGCTCGTGGCCAGCGCCATCCAGATGGCGTCGAGACCGGAATGGAAGTCTTTCACGACCGGCACCAGGCGAGCCCTGAAGTCGTCATTGTGCCGGGCTTCCGGCAGATATTCCATGGTCACATAGAACAGCCGGTCCGACATCATCGTCCAGAGATAATCGACGATCTCGTCGCTCGTGCCGCCGCGCGCATTGATGTCCTCGGCGAAGCGAAACAGGCCCTCCGTGACATGGCTGAGCATGCGGGCGATGGCCGAGGTGACGAGATCTTCGCGGCTTGCGAAATGATGGGTGAGCGCGCCGCGCGAGACGCCGGCATAAGCCGCGATGTCAGGTGTCGGCATGCGCGAGATGCCGCGGTCGTGCAACAGGTCGATGGCAGCCTCGAGCAGACGCGTCGAGGTCTCGGCGCTGCGCTCCTGCTGTGATCGTCTCTCGCGACGTTCCGCCAAAACCGACCGCCCCCCGCGACCTCGATGTTGATGGAGGCGGAGAAAGCCACATCACAAACAAACATGCAAGTTTGTTTTTAAGTCGAAGGGTGCCTGATCTTTGGGCAGGGAACAGGGTCGATTGTCTTAGAGCCCATGGAGAGGCGAAAACGAAAAAGCTCAACCCAATCAACCCTCTCCCAACGGGAAAGGGTTGATTCAGAAGCGCTTTTCCCGCTTCGCCGCCGCCTCACTCCCAACTCAGCGCGCCGCCGTTCTGATATTCGATGACCCTCGTCTCGAAGAAGTTCTTCTCCTTCTTCAGGTCCATGGCTTCCGACATCCAGGGGAAGGGGTTGTCGGTCTCGGCGAAGACCTGCGCGAGGCCGAGTTGGGCGCAGCGCCGGTTGGCGATGAAATGCATGTATTGCTCGCACAGCCCGGCATTCAGCCCGAGGAAGCCGCGCGGCATGGTGTCCCGGCCATAAGCGGCCTCGATCTCGGCGCCGTCCTTCAGCATCTGGCGGAGCTCATCCTGAAAGGCCTGGGTCCAGAGGTGCGGGTTTTCCGCCTTGATCTGGTTGATGACGTCGATGCCGAAATTCAGGTGGATGCTCTCGTCGCGCAGAATGTACTGATATTGCTCGGCAATTCCGACCATCTTGTTGCGCCGGCCGAGCGACAGGATCTGTGCGAAGCCGGTGTAGAACCACATGCCCTCGAACACGACATAGAAGGCGACGAGGTCGCGCAGGAAGGCCTGGTCGGCGGCCGGCGTGCCGGTCTTGAAGTCCGGATCGTCAAGGCTCTGGGTGTGTTTCAGCGCCCAGGCTGCCTTGTCGGTGATCGACGGCACCTCACGGTACATGTTGAACAATTCGCCTTCGTCGAGGCCGAGGCTTTCGACGATATACTGGAAGGTATGGGTATGAACGGCCTCCTCGAAGGCCTGGCGTAAGAGATATTGCCGGCATTCCGGATTGGTCAGGTGGCGGTAGATCGCCAGCACGATATTGTTGGCGACCAGGCTTTCGGAAGCCGCGAAGAAGCCGAGATTGCGCTTGATGGCGCGCCGCTCGTCCTCGGTCAGCCCGTCCTTCGATTTCCATAGCGCGATATCGGCCTGCATCGACACTTCGGTCGGCATCCAGTGATTGTTGCAGCCTGAGAGATATTTCTCCCAGGCCCAGCGATATTTCAGCGGCAGCAACTGGTTCACGTCGGCGCGGGCATTGATCATCGCCTTGTCGTCGACCGAGACGCGCTGGCCGCCGCGATCGATGTTGCCGAGACCGGTGGCGTCGGCGGCGCGTGGTGCGGGACCCGGCGCGCCGGGGTAAAGGACGGGAGCTGCTTTGGGTTCTGACCAGTCGAGCATGGCAAGGCCTTGAGACATTGGATGGCGTCGCGCCGCTATGCGCGGCGGCGGCAGCAGGGATGGGAAGCGGCCCGGGGCGCAGACCCCGGGCGAGGTGATACGGTCCTGGCGCCTACTGGCAGGCTTCGCAGGTCGGATCGTCGATCACGCAGGCCTGGCCCCAGACCTCGCCGGCGGTGATCGCGATGGGCGCCGCCGCCGTCGCGATCACCGAGGAGACCGCATTGAGCTTGCCGTCGGTGCCCTTCAGCGTCGATTTCTCGACATGGGTGGCCGAGCGCGAGCGCAGGTAATAGGTGGTTTTCAAACCGCGCTGCCAGGCGAGCCGATAGAGCGCGTCGAGCTTCCGCCCCGAAGGATTGGCGATATAGAGATTGAGCGACTGGGCCTGGTCGATCCATTTCTGCCGGCGCGCCGCGGCCTCGATCAGCCAGGCGGAATCGATCTCGAAGGCGGTGGCGTAGAGCGCCTTGAGATCGTCGGGAACCCGGTCGATCTGACCGAGCGAGCCGTCGAAATATTTGAGGTCGGAGATCATCACCGCGTCCCACAGCCCGCGCAGCTTGAGGTCACGGACGAGGGCCGCGTTCACCACTGTGAAGTCGCCGGACATGTTCGATTTGACATAGAGGTTCTGGTAGGCCGGCTCGATCGACTGGGCGACGCCGCAGATATTCGAGATGGTGGCGGTCGGCGCGATCGCCATGACATTGGAATTGCGCATGCCGACCGTGGTGACGCGCGCCCGGAGGGACGGCCAATCGAGCCGCTGCGCGCGGTCGAGATCGAGTTCGCCACGCGCCGTCTCGAGCAGTGCGATGGAATCGATCGGCAGCACGCCCTTCGACCAGAGCGAACCCTCGAAACTCGGGTAGCGGCCGCGCTCGGCGGCGAGGTCGGCCGAGGCCGAGATCGCTTCGTATGCGAGCGCTTCCATGCTGGCATCGGCGAAGGCGACCGCGGCATCGGAGGCATAGGCGATCCGGAGTGTCTGCAGGGCATCCTGGAAACCCATGAGGCCGAGGCCGACCGGCCGGTGCCGCAGGTTGGACCGGCGCGCTTCCGGGATCGTGTAGAAATTGATGTCGATGACATTGTCGAGCAAGCGCATGGCGGTTGTCACCGTGCGCTTCAGCCGGGCGTGATCCAGGCCGTCGGCGGTGACGTGCTGGGCCAGATTGACCGAGCCGAGATTGCACACGGCGACTTCGTCGCTCGACGTGTTGAGCGTGATCTCGGTGCACAGGTTCGACGAGTGCACCACCCCGGCATGGCCTTGCGGCGAGCGGATGTTGCAGGGATCCTTGAAGGTGATCCAGGGGTGGCCGGTCTCGAACAGCATGGTCAGCATGCGCCGCCAGAGATCGCCGGCCCGCACCTGCCTAGAGATTTTGATCTCGCCGCGCGCGGCCTTGGCTTCATAGGCTTCGTAGGCGGTCTTGAAGCCGGGTCCGTAGAGGTCGTGCAGATCGGGCGTCTCGTCCGGCGAGAACAGGGTCCAGGCCGCATCCTGCTCGACCCGCTGCATGAACAGGTCGGGCACCCAGTGGGCGGTGTTCATGTCATGGGTACGGCGGCGGTCGTCGCCGG
>BFBZ01000935.1_pt1 | contig 22186 bp, 10 predicted proteins | sample 1888401 | NCBI WGS metagenome assembly BFBZ01 (sample SAMD00112614, study PRJDB3348) | symbiont metagenome | host: Chara braunii | reverse complement strand
CCGCCCCTTGCTGTAGATACGCCATTCTGTTCTCTCGGGTTGATGAGATAATAAAAATTACCATAGAGGTTCACACGATGTGATAAGTTGTAATAGGCATTCAGCTCTGTAGTGAAGCCTGTGCCGCCATCGCCCAATTGTATGGACTGGTCAACAGGACCATACACCGTAACACCAGGCGTTGCAGTGTAAAATTTATCCTGGTATTTGTAATCGCCGGTAGGCAGTTTGATGCCCAACCCGGCCTGCGCGTTGAAGCGGTGGTGACTGGCAGGATCCAGTATCCAGGCGTATGCAGTGAATCGCACGTCGCCCATACCGAAAGATTTGGTAGTATGTCTTTCTTTACCGCCATGTTCATACAAAGAAGAGCGTTCATTGTACAATATGGGCATATTGAATGCCAGCGACCATCTTTTATTGAGTATACGGGTAAGTGTAAGGTCCAGTGCATAGGAATGATTGATCACTTCCGTGCCATTTGCTATGCGCTGCGGCTGTTCCTGTGTACCCACAAAATGGCGGAATGATTTGAAATACCGGTTGTTGGCATTGAACATCCATTTGCTTTCTGTAGTATCTGCGCCGGTATGTTCCATCATGCACATGCCGCCGATGCTGCGAATGGCTACGCAGCCTTGTGAAGAGGCTTGCACGGAAATAAGCAGTACGCTAATAGTGAATATGAGTATAGGTTTCACAATAAGTAGTTTAGTTTGTAAATAATAATAAGGCCGACTTATTTTTTCATCTTCAGCCGATCAACGATGAGGTCACCCACCATCTTGCCGTATTTCGTACTCACGATACAAGAGTTGTGATAATGAAGACCTCCATAAAACCGGGCCCAGTTGTTTTCTTCTGCTGCATCACGGAAAGATTTATACGAGCGGTTGGCTATACCAAATTCCAGTTCGGTAGAATCGGTATAGGCCAGGTGATCACCGAACACGCTGGTCAGCGCTTCTGCCGCAGCTGAAGAAATAGTGGAATGCCCGCAAGTATATTCCGGGAAAGCAGGTGTTTGTAAATAGGGGCGCCAATTGGGATCGAAATATTTATTGATCACCGTTTCGGGCCTTACGGTGTTGTATAGGTATTTAGCATCCCAACAGTGGATGAATGCATCGAACAAAGCAATACTGGTTTTGGCAAAAGCGCAAACAGTAGTGGCAAAATCTGCTTTAACGGTTTGAGCAGCAATACCTGCAATACTCATCCAGTGTCCCGGCGGTGAGAACTTTTTGGTGCTGAACATCACGTGACCGGAGACATTCATTTTAAACGGATTGTCATCCCAGAAAGCAGCAATATGTTTTTGTTCATCATTCAGACTGTCCACTGCTTGTTTTATCATCATTACATTACGGTAGTACTCGCTGTTTTTGTCCTTGATATCAAACTTAGGAGGAGGTACCGGACGGAACTGGTTCGCACTGTCGAGCACCATGGTGCGTATTTCCATCCAGTGAGGCTCTGCCGCCTGGGCATACATGGGTGGTGTAGGCACCCAACGTCCCGGGCTATCGATGACGGTGTATTTTTCTCCACTTCTTGTCTGGGCATAATTATCTCCCTTGCTCCATGCTAAAATAGCATTGCCTACTGCTTGTGCATACGCTTCGGAGTTTGCACGCATTGCCTTTGGCATACCATGATCCTTCGCCATTTTTTTCAGACTGTCTACATACAATTGCATACTGCCCTCCGGGAAAGTAACGGCTTCTCCAACTTTACAATAAGCCAGCAAAGCTGCATAAGGGAAATCAATCTCTTTACCGGCCTCCGGCCCGGGAACGGATTTCAATCCTTTTAGTTGTCCGGCCAGTGACTGATATTGATTGGGGGCGCCCGCAGCTATGACTTCATAACCGGCGATAGCCGCATATGCATAATTACGTGAAGCTACAACAGGGTTAAAATTATTCCCCATTACCACTGTATTCAATTCATATACAGTTCTGGAATACAAGCCGGGGTTATGTATGATGGTTTGATAATCCTTTTGCTGATTACAAGACACAAAAAAAAATGCGGCAACCGCAATACCGATGATTTGTTTCATAATAACATAGAATAAAAATAGGTAACATCTCCCTGCCAGAGGAGATGTTACATTGCTTAATAACATCGTCTATAAAATCAAGCAATGTCCGGCGGCTGTTCTGCTACCGGTAAAAAACACTGTATCGTACCAACAGCACGATCTGTAAATGTACATTCAGATGCAGGATTGAATGGGCAAAGATGCCATTCATTGTCCTGGTTGAAATATTCTGTTGTAAGAAACTTAAATGCGAGAGAATTGGCACCCTGTTTTTTTGCTCCCTGAGGCGCATGCGTGAGGTCATAAGCCAACTTGAAAAATTCATCCCTGGCATTCTGGATACCTGTTTTAATGGTATTGGGAATACAAGCCAGTTCAAGTGAATCTTTGTAAAAACGCCGTTTAACATAACTGTAATTCACACCATTGATGACGATGTTTCCATCTACCCTTTCAAAGGTTTCTGAATTAGTACCATAAGGTAATGGAGCGGCTATTTTAAGGTATATCAGGTCTTGTTCACTGTAATCGCTCTTGTCCAGCTGAGATTGCAATTGTGCATCCGCCCTTGTTTCCAGGTAATCGGTAAGCAATCGGTGGCCTCCCCAATTGAACACCAGCATAGCCAGTAGCAGTATGGCAGCAATCTTCTTCACTATGTGTAAATATAACACAAATTCTATTTCACCGTAAAGATTTTCTTTTCCGGCCCTACCCCTTTGATCGTAAGACTTTTCCAGCTTTTCGGCAAGCTGGAAGATACTTGCCGGATACCGGATGGAGTGATATCCAGTCCGCCGAAACCCATCAATATGCTTTGAATGATACCACCTGCTCCTGTTGCGAAATAGGGGTTGGTACCGCCCCTGGTTTCAGCCAGTACGCGAAAAGGCGGGTTCAGGTTGGGGAGATACGCATCTTTGAAAAAATGATAGGCTTTTTCCCCGTCTCCCAACCGTGCATACAATAAAGTAAATATGGCTTGCGTCATGGCGGGCGTACCCTGCTCTGGTACCCTTGTTTCATAATATTCGAGGTCTTTCCGGATTTGCCGCACATCTGTTACCTCCTTCAGCGGATAAGCCAACAGGTTCACATCGGCCTGCTTGATTCCTTCGCCGTGATAAGCGGCATGTTCCTTTGTTACCCCATTGTCCATTTTAAGAATCGGTATATTATCGGCTACCTGTTTCCAGTCGTTGTTGGCTTGAACACCCAATATTTTCGCGGCTTCTGTAGCATACTGCAGGTTGGCTTTCGCAGCCGCATTGGTCCATGCATTGTTGTCTACATTCTCTGCCCACTCATCTGCCGCCACCACATTTTTAATTTCGTATTTGCCGGGGCCATTTCTTTCTACGCGGCTCGCCCAGAAATCTGCTGTTTCTTTCAGTACAGGCCATCCTTTTTCTTTCAGCCACTCCTTGTCTTGTGTAACACAATAATAATTCCATGCCGCAATGCCTACACAGGCAGTGATATGGTGTTCAAAAGGTCCGCTCAATGCCCATACCGGTGTTTCTTCCACGCCACTTGCCGCACTTTCCCAGGGGAACATCGCCCCTTTGTATCCATGATTGAAAGCGTTGCGCCGCGCGGCTTCCAGCCTCCTGTAACGATATTCTACCAGGCTCCTGGCCATTTCAGGATGCAATACCAGTATGGAAGGATACATCCACAATTCCGTGTCCCAGAAAACATGCCCGTTGTAGCCCAATCCCGACAATCCCATAGGCGATGGACTCAGGTCGGTTCCTTCTCTCACAAAAGAGTAGAGGTGATAGAGCATGCTGTGAATGTCCTGCTGCGCCTGCGCATCTCCTTCCACCTCTATATCGCTTTGCCATAAAGCATCCCATGCCTTGTTGTGAAAACCAATCAACCTTTCTCGTCCTTCCAGTTTGGCAAAGATCGTCATACGTTCGGCCTCGTTCAGCGGATCGTCGTGATGAGCCGATGTGATGGAAGTGCCCGCAATAGAAAAGTGATACGTCTCTCCCGCTTTGATCTGCTTGCTGAATTTGATCAGGTGCATATTGTTATCCCACATTTCATGTATCACCCTGGGTTCCTGCCCCTTTGTTTCGCTAAAAAGAAAAGTATTGGATGCACACATGCGTAATTTGCCGGTAGGACTCTTAGCGGAAGATGTCAATAATCCAATGACCACATGCGGTCTGTCGATCTCATTATAATAATTTTGTACTTCTTTCAATGCATCGGGCGCTTCCATGACACTGGCACTGGTAATGTTGATGTCTTTTTTTGCCGTAATCGATACATCCATTAATACCGTAAATGGTAAATGGCGAAGGGAATAATAAGTATAAGAGATATCGGCTTTGTCCTGATAGCTGAACACAGTAGTAAAACCCGCATGCCGCATATCGAGTTCCTGCCGCATATGCTGTGCATCTGCTGCACCGATGCGATGGCTATCGATATCCATCTGCATATTCAACAGGTTAAAGCTTCTCAGGAAATTGCTCACCCTTCCCCGTCCATACAGATCATACGCACCGGCCAGCACTACATCTTTTACTTTAAAAGGTTCGGCTGAAGAAACAATACCGATCATACCATTGGCCACCGTTACACCATAGTAGGAAGCCGGATCTATTTTATCGGCTGTAATTTTCCATGCATCTGCCGTTTGGCCTGCTATCCGCCCTGTTAAACAGCCAAGCGATAAGAGTGTCAATAATATTATACAACGTTTCATATTCATCCTGTTAGTGTACGCAAAAATTTCCTCAAAAGATAGCAATTTTATAGGATTTATACCTATCTTCTGCAAGTAAACCAGCTTAACTGCAACGTGTTTGCGCCCTGCACCGTCTAATGAAACGCATGATGAAACATATACTCCCCTATGTTGCTTTATCTTTTTTTGTCCTCTCGTGTAAACAAAAGCAATCCCTGTTCCGGGAAATAGACCCCGAAAAAAGCGGTATCCATTTCAACAACCTCATCGTGGAAAACGACACGTTGAATGTAATGAACTATGAATATATCTATAACGGAGGAGGTGTAGGCGTAGGTGATTTCAACAACGATGGTTTGCCGGATATTTATTTTACAGGCAACAGGGTTTCCAATAAACTATACCTCAATAAAGGAGGGATGAAATTTGAAGACGTAACGGAAGCTGCGGGAGTAGGCGGCAATCAAAAATGGGGTAAAGGTGTAAGTGTGATAGACATCAATAACGATGGATTAATGGACCTCTATGTATGTGCATCTGTTTTGCTTCCGGCATCCGAAAGGAAAAACCTGTTGTATATCAACCAGGGCGTTGATAAAAAAACCGGTATCCCTATTTTCAAAGAAGAGGCGGTGGAATACGGGCTGGCCGACTCGGCCGGTACGCAAATGGCCGCTTTTTTCGATTATGACAACGATGGCGACCTGGACGTGTATTTACTGGTGAATGAACTGGACGGAACCTATCCCAATGAATTCCGTCCGATCAGGAAAGATGGCAGCTGGCCCAATACCGATAAATTATTACGCAACGAATGGAACGACAGCTTGAAACATCCTGTATTCACCGATGTTTCAAAACAGGCGGGTATTCTGATCGAAGGTTATGGACTGGGAGTTAATATTACCGATATCAATAACGATGGATGGAAAGACATTTATGTAAGCAACGATTATCTTTCCAACAACCATTTATACATCAACAATAAAAACGGCACCTTCACCGACAGGAGCAGCGAATATTTCAAACACACCAGTAAAAACGCCATGGGCGATGATGTTGCCGATATCAATAACGACGGCCTGCCGGATATTATTGAAATGGATATGGCGCCCGCAGGCAATTACAGGCAGAAAACGATGATGAACGACATCTCGTACCAGACCTTTCAAAACTTCGCACAGTATGGTTATATGCATCAATATCCGCGCAATACATTGCAATTGAACCTGGGGCCAAGGCCGTTGGAAGACGGCTCGGCCGGCCCCCCGGTATTCAGCGAGATTGCGTATTACGCCGGCGTTGCCCATACCGACTGGAGCTGGGCGCCCCTGGCTATTGATGTAGATAATGATGGCTTCAGAGATTTGCTCATCTCCAACGGGTTGCCCAAAGATATGTCGGACCTTGATTTTATTGCATACCGGAAATCGCCCGTGGCCAATACACCCCGTTCGGAAATGTTGAAACAACTGCCATCTGTTAAGATCAGCAATTACATCTTCCATAACAATGGCAACCTCAGTTTTGCCGATAAAACAAAAGAATGGGGATGGGATATTCCTACTTTTTCCGCCGGGATGGCCTATGCAGATTTCGATGGTGATGGCGATATAGATGTGGTCATTAACAATACCAACATGGAGGCTACATTGCTTGAGAATACCCTGAATGACCACAAAGACAATAAGAATAATTTTCTCCGCATACAACTACGCGGCGACACGTTGAACAGGAATGGCCTGGGAGCAACTATCCGGCTGTACTACCAGGATAAACAACAATTTTATGAGTACACTCCCTACCGTGGTTATATGTCGAGCGTTGAAAACATTGCGCACTTCGGTGTTGGCAGCGCTTCCATCATAGATTCAGTGGTAGTAACCTGGCCGAATGGAAAAAAACAGGTACAACAACGTGTTCCTGTTAATCAAACACTGACCATCAATAGTAAAAATGCCGACCGGCAAGCCGCTCCTTTTGTCTATAGTTCACCACCAGGCTGGTTTACCGATATTACTGCAAAGACGGGTATACATTTCCTTTCTTCCGAAGCAGATTTTATCGATTTCAATATCCAGCGTTTGATCCCCCATAAACTATCGCAATACGGACCTCCGCTGGCTGCCGGCGATGTGAACGGGGATGGTTTGCAAGACCTGTTGATAGGCGGGGGCTCGCCCAATTATGCCACCCTGTTCATACAAAAACCGGATGGTTCTTTCTATCAACGAAAATTCACAGACACAACCGATCTGAAATACCAGGATGATGCAGGCATCTGTTTGTTCGATGCAGATGGAGATGGCGATCTGGATGTGTACATTGCCAGTGGTGGCAGTGAAAACCCGCCTGGGTCTAAAGTATATGCAGACCATTTTTACATTAATGACGGGAAAGGAAATTTCAAAGAATATCCATCCGCATTTCCCATCAACCTCACAGCAAAAAGTTGTGTGAAAGCAATAGATTTCGACAACGACGGCGACCTGGATCTTTTTGTTGGAGGAAGGGTATTGCCCGGCAGTTATCCCAGTCCTGTTAGCAGTTATATCTACCGGAACGACAGCAAGGATGGAAAGATCATATTCACCGACGTTACAAAGGAAGTGGCCCCCGCATTACAAAACATAGGCATGGTAAGCGATGCCCTCTGGACCGATATAGACAATGACGGGATGCCCGACCTGGTTGTTGTTGGTGAATGGATGCCGGTAACCATCCTGAAAAACAATAAAGGCAAATTCTCTGTTGTTTCTTCCCCACTTCAAAATACAACGGGATGGTGGAACAGTATTACTGCAGCGGATATTGATAATGATGGGGACATGGATTATGTGCTGGGAAATTTTGGCACGAACGGTTTCCTGAAACCTTCGGAACAGTTCCTCATCCGGGCTTATGCCAAAGATTTCGATAACAATGGAAGCTTTGATGCGCTGTTCAGCACATACCTTCCTTCTGGTATTGATGAAACGATAAAAGAATATCCCATAGCCAGTCGTGATGAGCTCATCAAAGAAATGAGCATGATGAAAGAACGGTTCCCCAATTATGCATCTTATGCCCGCGCCGAGATGAAAAATATTTTCTCCGAACAGGAGCTTACAGGTGCATTGCAGCTATCGGTCAATAGTTTCCAGTCTTGCTGGATAGAGAACAGGGGAAATTTCCAGTTCGTACTGCATACGTTACCTCCACAAGCGCAATGGGCGCCCTTGTATGGTATGGTTACCAATGATTTCGATGGAGATGGGAACATGGATATTTTGCTGAATGGCAATGAATTCTCCATGGCGCCTCCGCTTGGGCGATACGATGCATTAAACGGACTTTTATTGAAAGGCGACGGGAAAGGGAATTTTTCTCCCCTTTCGTTGTTAGAAAGTGGTATTTACATACCGGGTAATGGAAAAGCACTGATACAATTGGTATCCAATAATAAACTAACCATTGCGGCAGCACAAAATGCCTCCTGGCTCAAATGCTTTCAATCCCGGCATCAAAACAATAAGATCATTCCATTACTACCCGACGATGCATTTGCTATGGTAGCGCTAAAAAATGGCCGGAGAAGGAAAGAAGAGTTTGGGTTCGGGTCATCCTTTTTGTCGCAGTCAGGAAGGTTTATTATGCTCAATCCATCCATTCAATCGGTTGAAATTGTCAATAACAAAAAACAAAAAAGAGTCATTACCAATTAAGTTGCTTCCACATGAAAAAAAATATCACCGTTTTTTCTGCCTGCTTATGTATTGTTGTGTTTGTTACCTGTAAGCAGAAAAAAGAAGGTCTTTCAATAGATACAACCGCTATACAACATCAATGTGTACACCGGCTTACAGAAGTAATCGTTCGTGATATACTTACTCCACCTGTTGCAAGCAGGGTCTATGCTTACAGCAACCTGGCCTATTATGAAGCGATCCGCTTCAAAGAGCAGGGAAGCTATTCCATAGCGGCTTCCATGAAAGGGTTTGGACGCATGCCCCTGCCTGTAGCAGGTGAAGCATACAATTATACACTGGCCGCTGTGGGATCGTTCTTCCGTGTGGCAGAAGCGCTGTCTTTCTCTAAAGACAGCCTGGTGATAACGGAGAAAAAGTTATTTGATGCCTTCCAACAAGCAGGCATACCGGCACGTACCTACCAAAATTCGCTTTTACTTGCCGATACGATAGCCAGGGTGATTATAGCAAGGGCGGCTCATGATAATTATAAGAAAACCCGCGGTATGCCCAGGTACAGTGTTTTCAAAGAGCAGGGCAAGTGGCAGCAAACGCCTCCCGATTACGCAGATGCCACAGAACCCAACTGGAAATTGATACAACCATTATTGCTTGATTCTGCCGCGCAATTCAAACCTGTTCCCCCACCACCTTACGATTGGCAAAAGAACAGTCCGTTCTACCAGGAAGTCATGGAAGTATATACAGTCAAAAAAAATATGACCTCCTCGCGGGATACCATCGCTCATTATTGGGATGACAACCCCTTTGTAACCGGGCACGAGGGGCATTTTACTTTCGCTACCAAAAAAACAACACCCGGTGGTCACTGGATGGGTATTACGGCTATTCTTACCAACCAAACAAAAACAAATGATGTTAAAACAGCAAGGATTTACGCGCTGACTGCGGCGGCCATCTTCGATGGATTTATTTCCTGTTGGGATGAAAAATTCCGCAGCCGTAAGGTCAGACCCATAACGGTGATCAGGGATCATATAGACCCCAACTGGAATGCGTTGCTTCAAACACCGCCGTTCCCTGAATATACCAGTGCACATAGCGTGATTACCACCGCTGCTGCAACCGTGCTGACATCCCAACTGGGAGCTGATATTTCCTTTCACGATACAACCGAGTTGGAATACCTGGGATTGGACCGTTCTTTCCCTTCTATCCTGGCTGCGGCCGATGAAGCAGCCATCAGCCGTTTATATGGAGGTATCCATTTCCGGAGCGCCATCATGGAAGGGAAAAAACAAGGGCAACAGATAGGGCAATTATACAATAGCACTTTCAAATAAAAGCGATGGTTACATGATTATAACTTATTTTACAGACATAATCGATTTCAGCTTCCATAAATGTTTGTCATGAAAAAATGGGTTTTGGTCATTGTTGCTGTTTTTTTTATCCTGATTGCTTCTGTTTATTTTTTCATCCCCGGCTCACAGGTATTCAACTATAAGATCACCGTCAATAGTGCTGAAAACGGGGTATCCAGAATGATCCTCGACAAAGAAAAATGGGCAACCTGGTGGCCTGGCAAAAAGGAAGACGAGCACCATTACAACTTTGGCAATTATCATTACCGGATTTCCAATATATTCCTCAACAGTTTTACGGCCACTGTTGCACATCAACCGGATTCCGTGCAAGGGCTGCTGCAAATCCTTCCATCTGAAACAGATTCTACTCAATTGTTGTGGACTTCCACATTCAGTTTTTCTGCGAACCCCTTTACCAGGATCGCACAATATCGCAGGTTTTCAGGTATAAAATCTAACATACAAGCGCTCCTGGACACTACTAAACTGATACTCGAAAAGCAGGAAACGATATACGGAATGAAGATCGTTCAGCAGAAGGTCACCGACTCTTCATTGATCTCTCTGAAAAAAACTTTTCCGCATTATCCTACCACCAATGAGATATATGAAATGGTTCGTGCTTTGAAAAATTATATTGCAACGAAGGGTGGCGCAGAGCGCAATTATCCCATGCTGAATGTTTACCAGGATGGTCCGGACCGTTTTGAAACCATGGTGGCGATCCCTACCCAGAAAGACCTGCCCTCTGAAGGCTTGTTCCGTTTGAAAAAAATGGTATTGGGCAATATTTTAATGGCAGAAGTTACGGGTGGCGTTTCCAGGGTTATGAAGGGGGAACAGGAACTAACTAATTATGTACACGATTACAGGAAAACCTCGCCTGCAATACCCTATCAATCACTTGTAACAGACCGGTCGATGCAACCAGACTCTGCCCGGTGGATCACCAGGTTATATTACCCTATTTTCTTCTGATCCGGGTCATTTAAATTGTATAACCATTGCACTATCGTTGTTCCTTGCCGCTATAAAAGCAGGCTTGCCATTGATATTGATTGATCTGATATGTCTTGTTTGCCCTTTTAAGATAACCCCATTCATTGGCTGGCACTCGAACCTGCCGCCGCCTTTGTTGATGGCAACAGTTCCATAATCTGCATCATACCTTCCTAATTGAATACTGTTCTCATAATAGTTGCCCGTTAACAAAATATCGGGCAGGTTGTCTCCATTAGCATCTACTACTACTGCATCGCGATAAGGACTCAGCTGCGCCTGCCAGGGCAATGCTTGCGCTGTAAAATGCAGGTTGCCCTTGTTTAAGAAAACCGTGTTGGAAAAATCATCAGCCGTAAACACTTGCGCAGCCTGTAATTTCTCATTCGAGAAAATATCTTTTAAGGATGCATTGGCAAAATCGGCTGCATACAGGAATTTCTTTTTGATAATCGGTATTTGTTTTTGCAATTCATCTTTATTCGCTAACGGTATCTCTTCCTTCCCTATGTAATAAGTTAGTATCTGTTCTTTGGTTCCGTTATTATCGAAATCATTATAATACATGCGAACAGGCTGTTCTTTGCTGGCCTGAAGCTTGGCATTCAATCCAAGGTTTCCGGCCACCAGGTCTAGCTTACCATCCCCATCAATATCCACAGGCAAAATAAAATTCCACCACCCTTTTTTATCCGTCAGTTGTTTGATGGTAAAAGACGTTTTATGATTGATGAAAGCATAAATACCCATCCATTCTCCGCAAACAATAAGATCTTTATTACCATCTCCATCCATATCTGCCCATACGGCATTGGTAACCATGCCAATATTGGAAAGTCCTTTGGCATACTGTTCCGTTACATCGTTGAAATGCCCTTTACCATCGTTCAACAATAAATAAGAACGGGGTATTTGTCCGTATTGCCAGGGCACTACTCTTCCACCAATGAAAAGGTCTGGATGCCCGTCTCCATTGAAGTCGCAGGGAACAATACAGGATTGGGTTGCATAGATGTCACCAAAAGCATTCTCCGATCTTGTAAAATTGCCTTTACCATCGTTGAGGTATACCCTTGGTTTCAGGTGTATATCCTGCCCGTAATATTCATTGCCACCACTGGCTATCACCAGGTCGATGTTCCCGTCATTGTTCACGTCAACAAAACTGGCATCAACATCTTCGTACATGCTATCCAGTTCCATGGCAGGTTGTTTAACCCTTGTGAATTTCCCATTCTTTGTTTGCAGGAAAATCGCACTGTGAAATGTTTTAGAAGCCCCTATGAATACATCTTCCAATCCATCGTGGTTGATATCGGCAACTGCCAGTGCGGGTCCTTCTGTAGATACCATGTGGGGCATCAAGGACTCCCTGTTGAATTCATTGAAAGGATTTTCCCGGTGCAGGTAATTCAACCCGGTTTGGGCAGTGATATCTGCAACAGGTCTTGTTGCATCTTTCCAATAACCTGTTATCTTGGCATAATCAAACTTGGGTAACCCTTTCTGATAGGTGAATGATTGAAGCGGGCGGTCTATATTGATTTTTTGAAAACTATGGTCGGGCCATATCAAAAAGGCGGAATCAACTTTGGTGTCTGCCAACCCAACATGCAACGGCTCCTCCATGCTGGACTGAAAACCCCTGACGGGGAATTTCTCATAAGTACGGATGCCATTATTGGCAAACAATACCAGCCTGGATCCGATTGCGTTGATGTTGTTGGCCGGTCCCCTTAATTTTATCGTTGCATACGGCTTTGATTGGTGGTCGTTGCATGTATTCTTGTACACGAGTACCGGATCATCAATATTGTTCACTACTATGTCCAGGTCTCCATCATTATCCAGGTCTGCATAAACGGCTCCGTTTGAAAATGTGGGCATATCATGCGCAATAGATCCCTGCATATCTTCAAACCGCAGGTTTCCCTTATTGAGATAAAATTTATTCGGGATCTTCACTTCCGGAAATTTATCCACCAGCGACATGTCTGTCTTGCTCAGGTTGTTCGATTTGAGCTTTTGTTGTATCTCTTCCCCGGAAACAAAATTGATGTAATCAATATCGTTCATCCTTTTGGGAATGCCATTGGAAACAAACAGGTCTTTCAACCCATCGTTATTGAAATCCATCCAAAGTGGCGCCCAACTCCAATCGGTTGCGTACACACCCGAATAAAATCCCGTTTCACTGAAATGGTTGTTCCGCCTGTTGTATTGAAGATTGTTCCGGGCATATTGGTAATTATACCCGAAACTGATCTTGTTTTGAAAAATATCGTATCCATCTTCTCCCAGCGATCTTTTTAAGATAGCCGGATCAGATGGCAGCATATCCATTGAAATGATTTCAGGGAACCCATCATTATCGGCATCGGCTACATCCACTCCCATAGAGAACTGGCTGGTATGCATCAATTGCTGGTTGTTCATTTCAGCAAAAGTGCCATTGTGCTGGTTGATGTACAGGTAATCGTTCTCGTGGAAGTCATTCCCCACATATATATCCGGCCAGCCATCGTTATTGATATCTGCTACTACCACTCCCAGTCCGTAGCTAATAGCCGAACTATTGATCTTTGATTGCACGGTTACATCTGTGAAATGCCCGCCATCGTTTCGGTACATACGGTCTCCCGAAAGTGCATCATAGGTTCCCAGGAAATTGGCCCGGGGTGCATATCTTGCTTCATGATTAACCGCATGGTTCAGCAAGAACATATCCAGGTCGCCATCGCCGTCGTAATCGAAGAAAACAGCCTGTGTGCTGAATCCAGAAAAATCCAACCCATACTGTGCTGCTTCGTCCTGATAATAAGGAACACCATTCCTGATGCCTTTACAAACCAATAACTGGTTCTTTCCGGCCAGCATACCGAAATGCCCCACGCGGCATATATAAATATCCAACAGGCCATCATTGTTGATGTCTACCACCGATACACCCGTGTTCCATGCTCCGTCCTGTGGTATATTGGCGGCTTTACTTACTTCTTTAAAATGCATGCCGCCTTCATTCAGGAACAAGGCATTATTGCCCTGGTTGGCTGCAAAGAACAGGTCTATCTTTCCATCGTTGTTAAAATCACCTGCTCCTATTCCCGCACCATTGTAATAATACATGTACTTGAACAGGTTAAATTCCGGCGTGGGGTGCATTTGGTTCCTGAACGTCAATCCCGTTGCCTGCTGGTCAAGCACAGTAAACAAAGGCGCTCCTTTTTTCGTAGAATGGCAGGCAACCAATAATAAAAAGATTCCCGTCCATCGAATGATGCTGCACATGACTGGTTTACTCACTTGCGGGATGATTTTATTTCATAAAGAACAGGGTATTCACTGTTTCGCAGGAACAACAGGTTCCTGTTGTTTTTTGTTCTGATCTCCTTGATATCCCTAACCTGTCCGGTCAGTTCAAGGCCGGACCGGGCATAGTCGAGCACTTTGAATTTCTTTTGCCCTTCATTCAACAATACCACACCATAGCTGGCATCCAGTCTTCCGAACTGCGGCGGAAATCCGAATTCATTTCCACCTATTACGATGTCTGTTTTGCCATCATTATCGATATCCGTGCAAAGAATGGCATTTGCCGAAGAGAACTGTACCGGTGCAGGCAGCTTTTCTACCGTGAAATGCATGTTGCCATCGTTCCAGGCAATGATGGAACCCTGGTAATTGAACACATTAACTATCGATGATTGGATGAGGTTCGCAGGAAACAGGTCTTGTATGGATTTGGTAGCGAAAGACTCGTGTTTTAAATTTTGTTTTTTCAGGGATGGTAATTGTTCCTCCACATCATGCTTCAGGAAAACAGTCACGTCTTTTTGATCAACAGTCCGGGTAAGTATCTTTTCAAAACTCCCATTCATATCGTAATCGTTCATCCATAGTTTCACAGGTTCTGCAGGGGTTGGATGCAGGTAGCCATTCTCTCCCATATTCCCGATGATCAGGTCTTTTTTACCATCGCCATTTAAATCGGCAACAGCAATAGAGCGCCACCAGCCGGACAATCCCGACAAATTGGTTTTTTTCTCCTGGAAGCGATGGTTCGTGTAAGAGAAAATTTTCGGCGCCATCCAATCGCCCACAATGATAAGTTCTCCCTTTCCATCCCCGTCGATATCGGCCCATACGGCATCCGTTACCATTCCTATGTTGGCTATTTGTGGCGCTATTTCTTTGGTTGCATCTCTGAAATTTCCCTTACCATCGTTTACGAGTATCTCACTCGCCGGACTCATACCATAACGGTAAGGTATGTTCCGCCCCCCCACAAACAGGTCCAGGTCGCCATCGCCGTCAAAATCAAAAGCCACTACCACACCCGTATTGGCGTTGGTATGCTGAAAAGCGCCAGGCACCACAGTAAAATTGCCCTTCCCGTCGTTCTTGTACAGATGGTTGAGCATGAGATTACTGTTGGGTAGTTGTTTGTCGCCACCTGCACCTACAAACAGGTCCAGGTCGCCATCGCCATCACAGTCGAACAGCAGGCAGGCAGTGCCTTCTATACCGGCATCATCTTTAAAAGCCTTTACGGGCTTCTTCACAAATTTCCCATCGGGTGTTTGCAGGTATAGTTGTCCCCCTTTGTTATTCGATCCACATATATACACATCCTGCAAGCCATCGCCATTCACGTCGCCAACTGTTGCCTTAGGCCCTTCTTTGGAGAGCATGAGCGGGATATTTCTTTCCGTATACAATTCAATGAAATCGTCGTCTTCGTGTTTATCAAATGTTGCTGGCACTGCTACAAGTGCCGGGTTGGTTATTGTTTTTTCTGGATGATAGAGATGGGAATTATCCGAAGGTTGTTTGATGGCATGCGTTGTATTGATAGCAAGTTGGCGGTAAGTACTGATGGTTCTGTTAGGCCAAATAATTTCAACAGAGTCAATAACGGAAGTTTTTCCCAGTCCTATAACGGCCTTATAATCTACCGATGATTGAAAGCCGCGGCTGGGAATAATTTCCCGGCTCAATATTTGACTTCCTATAAACACTTTGATCTTGGAGCCAATAGCGAAAGTATTACCAGGCAACCCCTTCAGAGAGAAAGCAATATAATTGTTCTTATTTTTCTCTCTACTCATGTTCCGGTAAATAAATGCAGGCTGGTTCACATTATTGATCACCAGGTCCAGGTCGCCATCATTGTCCAGGTCGCCATATGCTGCCCCATTCGAAAAAGATGGTTGCGTAAAGCCCCATTCATCTCCCACATCATCGAATTTCAATTTGCCGGAGTTTCTGAATGCTTTATTCTTCAGCGGAACAGACGACATTTTATTAATGATGGCTTCCACTTCATCTTTTTTGCCCGACATCACCATCTTCCTGACAATATCATTGGCAAAAAAATCAATGAAATCCTGGTTGGTGAGATCATGGTATATGCCATTGGAAATATACAGGTCGGTATACCCGTCGTTGTCGGCATCGAACATCAGCGCGCCCCAGCTCCAGTCCGAAGCAGGAACACCGCAATAATTAGCTACTTCCATGAACTTGCCATTCTTGTTGTTCAGTTGAAGTGCGTTTTGCATGAACTGGTGATAGAACCCCGATTTTTCCTTGATACGGTACACATCGATATTATCGAATGAAGTAGTGGTCTTCAACCGATAATGATCGGCGGGCAACATATCGGTGGTAAATATATCGGGATAACCATCGTTGTTGATATCTGCCATATCTGCCCCCATCGAGGCCAGGCTGGTATGTTGTACCCTGTCTTCCAGTTCGTCTTTGAATGTTCCGTTTTGTTGATTGATGTACAGGTAATCGCGTTCAAAAAAATCATTCGAAACATAGATATCAGGCCATCCGTCTCCATTTACATCTCCTACCGTTACGCCCAATCCGAAACTGATCAGGCTTCCATGTATGCCCGCCTGCTGGGTCACTTCTGTGAAATGACCATTGTCGTTTCTGTAAAGATGATCGCCGCCGCCTTTTAACATATCGGGCACATTCCATTTTTGTGCCGGTAATTCTCTTTGATTGGCGTAATTCAGGGTGTTCACAGGGATGGGACTGTTATTAATGATGAAACAGTCCAGATCGCCGTCACCATCATAATCAAAGAAAGAAGCCTGCGTGGTATAACCGTCGTTATCCAGCCCATACTCTTTTGCTTTTTCTGTGAAAGTAAGGTCGTGGTTATTGATGAAAAGCTGGTTCTTTCTCAATTCGGGATCAAGCATGTTGCCGGCATTGCAAACATAAATATCCAGCCATCCGTCGTTATTGATATCTACCAGTACTACACCGGTGCTCCATTGTTTTTTTGCGGTAAAACCGGCTTTCTCTGAAACATCTTCAAACTGGAAATTGCCTTTGTTTAAGTAGAGCTTATTGCTCCCCTGGTTAGCGGTAAAGAAAATATCGGGCAGCCCATCGTTGTTGAGGTCACCAATGGCAACGCCGCCGCCATTATAAAAGTTCCTGTAATTGAATACATTGAAATTACTGCTCTCTGTTAGTTTGTTTTCAAAATGAACAGCGCTGTTTTCAACCAGGCTGAACAATCCGTCTTTTTGCTTTTGGCGACAAGAGAGGTATGGTAGAACAAGGAAAATTAAAACAACTGTGAGGTGGTGCCGCTTCATACGTAAATATAAAGAAAGGCCATTAATACAATGGCCTTTCAATTTTATGATCAACGGGATTTACGATCAATATCCGAAATTCTGTTTGAGGTTCGGGTTAGATGAAAGTGCTATGTTGGGGATGGGGAATACTACCCTTGAAGGATCAGAAGCAGCGGGTCTTTCTCCAACCGGGTTATTGAATACGCCATACCTGATCATGTCGTTCCTTCTCCAGGTTTCGAGATACAGCTCCCTTCCTCTTTCTGCCAGCAGCGCTGTAAGATCAACATTGGCCAGCAGCGGTGCATTCCTGCTGGTACGGATACTGTTTACAATAGCTAAAGGAGTTTCTGCATCGGTGCCGCCTCTTAAAATAGCTTCTGCTTTCATCAGGCGTGCGTCGGCCAAACGGAAGAACACATATTCGTTCTGGCTGCTCCATCCGCCATTGTTAATGGTAGAAGGATCCAGGGGATATTTCACGGTACGGATACCTTTTGTTTCAGAAGAGAAGAACAGGCTCACATCGGAGGTGAACACCAGCGGGTTTCCGCTCCTGTCTTTCAGGTTCACGATCGGGTTTCCGATCTTACCACCCTGGGGACCCTGTATCTGGCCTACCAGGAAACCTACATTACTTCCCACCTGATCGGTATAACCTGGCAGCGCCATTCCTTTACGCATGTCGCCATCGCTGAAGCTGTTGTAAAAATCAGCCAGTGTGGTAAATCCGTTCCAGCCACTGGGGGCCTGCGCATAGTGGAAGCCCATGCAGGTAGCCCAAACAACGTTGATACCGCCACTGTTCTGGCGAACAAAAATATCCTCTGTTGATTTTGTGCCATTATCCCATCTGAAGTTATCCCAGTAGTTGGCAGAGATAGACAGGCTAGGATTAGCAGCAATGGCATTACACAGGCTGATCACTTTATTCATATCAGCCACGTTGAATGTATACGGGCCTGCAGGTTTGGTAGGATCCTGCTTATACACTGCTTTGTTCAGATAAGCTTTGGCCAGCAGGAACTGAGCTGCTTCTTTCGTAGCCATATTCCGGTTGGTATGGTTAAAAGACGGCAGGTTTGGAATAACGGATTCCAGTTCACTGATGATGAAATCGATGGCCTGTGAACGGGTATACACATCAGGAATAACCGCAGCCGCAGCCGTTGCAGGCCTGTGTTGTACCTGTCCGAATAAGTCGCACACCACATAAGTGAAATAAGCGCGCAAAAACTTGGCTTCGGCCTGTGTTTGTCCGGTTGCAGTTTCCGCTAAAAGGGTGGTCTGGAACAATGCACCATTCAAGCCATTCCAGGTATCGTTGATCTGGTTGTGTGAACCATCCCAGGTATGCAGGTGCAATTTGCGCCAGGTTCCGAAGTCATCCCAGTCTGTACCGCGTGTGGGTCCCAGGATCTCATCGGTGGTATGTTCCTGCATGGCATAAGAGTTGCCCTGCCCTAATAATTGGTTCAGTTGCTCATACACTTTCGACAAAGAAGAAGGTGCAGGAGCGCCTCCGGCAGTGGTCGGCGCTATGGAATTGGGGTCTTTTATCTTGGTATCCAGCTTGGTACAGGACGTGATACCCACCAGTGCCATCAGCGTTACACCCGGAGCTAAGTAATATTTGAATATATTTTTCATGATAATTGTAGTTTTTCGGTTAATTAAAATCCAACATTGATACCCAATGTAACGGTTCTTGGTTTAGGATAACCGGTATAATCAAATCCACGGGATGGAACACCGCTGATCTGGTGGTCAATGTTGACTTCAGGATCCAGGCCTGAGTATTGGGTAATCAATGCCAGGTTTTGTCCTGATGCTGTAACCGTCAGCGTTTTAATCACCTTGCTCTTCTTCATGTTGAATGAATAACCGATGCTGGCGTTGGACAATCTTACGAAATCTCCTTTCTCCAAAAATCTTGTAGATACACTACCCGGGTTGATCGGGTTCTCGGGGCTATTCGCTACAGTATAATTCACATTGTGTGCTGTTTTGATACTTCCTTTCAGGAACAGTGCATTGGCTGTATTGTTGTACTCGTAGAAGCCACGCACTGCATTAAAGAAAATGCTGGCATTCCACCTGCCCCAGGTAAAGCTGTTAGTCAAACCTGCCAGGAAGGTAGGTAATGCGCTTCCTTGTAATTGATCTTTTCCGCCTGCTGCATACCTGGCATTTCCGTTACCGTCAAATCCCTGGAAAGTAGGCATCTTCCAGGTAAATAACGGATACCCATTGGCAAATGTTTGTGCATAAGCGCCGGACAATCCCTGCCCGTTCACCGCACCCGTATTTACTGTTACATTGAAGTCCTGAACCCTGTTCTTAATAAGTGACATATTATAACCGATATTCCATGTGAATTTACGGCCCTGTATAGCACTATAATTCAAACCCAGTTCCACACCTTCGTTGGTAACATATCCGGGAAGATTCACCCACCAGAAAGCCTGGGCAGAGAAGCCGCCCGGTGTGGGTGTATAAAAGAGCAGGTCTTTCCTTTTAGTATAATAGTAATCAATAGTACCGGTGAGCCTGTTGTCCAGGGTAGCAAAATCCAATCCAACACCAGTAGTGGTAGATTGCTCCCATTTCAGATCGGGGTTACCCTGGTGCAGGAATTGCGTTTCAGGCTGGCCTGAGTTACCAACATAAGTCTGCTGCAGGTTCACCGCGTCATAGGCGCCGATACCATCCTGGCTACCCAGCTTACCGTAGTTGGCACGGATGCTGAACTCACTGAATATCTTGCCGAGGCTATTGGCTGCAAAACCTTCTTTCAGCAGTTTCCATTTGGCCGCAAAAGCGGGAAAATAGCCATATTTATTATTGGTACCAAACTTTGAAGAACCATCAGCGCGCATAGTAGCTGTCAACAGGTACTTATCGGCGATGGTATAGTTGATACGACCGAAGTATGATTGCAGTTCATATTTTGTATAATCGGGAACAAAATTGTAAAAGTTCTTGAATTGACTATAATTCAGTGCAAACACGTCTGTAGCTTTCACCACTGGTGTGGCCAGTCCCCAGCCAACCTGTCCTGCATAAGTCGCTTCAGTGCTCTGGTAAGAATAACCTACTACGGCATTGAGCACCTGGTTGCCGAATGATTTATCATAAGTAAGGGTATGTTCAACCAGTACCGATTTCAGATCCAGGTTCTGTTTGGTTCCCCGCCCGTTACCTTCAATCTGGTTTCCGAGATCTTTACCAAAAACATTGTTAGTACCACCAAAAGCATTACTGCTTAAACGAGGGTCAGCAAAAGAAAATCTTTCACTGGTTGATTTGTCGTATCCGAAAGTTGCTTTATAAACCAATCCTTTGATGAGCTCATAAGAACCACTCACATTCGTCAGGAAACGGTTGTTTTTATCATTATCATTAAAATAACTGAGCATTTCCGCTGGGTTCCTGTTACCATCCTTGGGATCGAAGAACGTTCCATCGGGATTGTAGATTGGATAAGTGGGGTTGAATGTGATGGCCGCTCCCAGCAGACTTCCCTGGTATCCGGCGTTATTGCTCAAAGGTGGGTATTGGTTTTTAACCCTGGAGTAAGTTGCATTAATATCGAACCTTAATCTGTCGTTCAGGAATTTCTGCGTTAAGTTGGCTCTGACTGTTGATCTCTTCATCCCACTACTTTTGATGATGCCCTGAATATCGTCGTAAGAGCCACTCAATCGTAAAGCGGTTGATTTATGTGAAAAACCCCAGCTAAGGTTATAATTCTGGTTAATGCCTGTACGGTAAATCTGGTCCTGCCAGTTGGTGCTGTATCCTTTATCCACCAGTTGCACGGCTGCTGCTGCATCGGCAGGGTTGGTACCAGCATCGATATTCGCTTTTTTAACCGCCAATAAAAAATCCTGTGCATTCAGCAAATTGTACCTGGAAGCCGGTGTAGCAACACCGGTAGATACACTGGCCTGAAAGCCTCCTGTGCCTTTACCGCTTTTGGTGGTAATGATGATTACACCATTCGCACCACGTGAACCATAGATGGCTGCCGAAGAGGCATCTTTTAATACGCTGATGCTTTCGATATCACTCGGGTTGATAAATGCAAGCGGGTTCCTGGGTGAAGAACTACCCAGCGAAGTGTTATTACCTGTAGTACCTCCCGGGCTAATAGGTACACCATCTACTACATACAAGGGTTCCTGGTTGCCTCTGATAGAAGCAGATCCCCGGATATTAATAGTAGCAGCTGCTCCCGGTTCACCACTGGCAGGTGTTACAATCACACCCGGTGTGCGTCCCTGCAATAGTTCATCCGGAGTAGCAATCGCTCCTTTGTTAAAATCTTTTGCGGTCAGGGCTGCAACCGAACCGGTTGCATCTTTTACTTTCCGGGTACCATAACCGATTACCACCACATCACTCAGTTGTTCGCTCACGGAACCCAGGCTTACCTGGATCGAGGTCTTGTTTTCAATACTGACCTCTTGATTAGCATAACCTACTGAGGAGATGACGAGTGTTCTGGCAGATGCGGGTACATTGATCCTGAATGCACCTGTTGCATCGGTCTGGGTACCTGTCTTGGCCCCCTTAACAGTAACCGATACAGCAGACAAAGGGCTTCCATCTTTTCGATCTGTGACCTTACCAGTAATTGTTTTGGTTTGAGCCTGTACCAGGAAAGAGCATAGGCAGGCTAGTAACCCCATAAGCATGGGTTTGGCAAGCTTCGTAAAATTCATAATGGCAGTTTTTGTTATTAAGCGTGTACAAATTACACATAATTC
>BFBZ01000931.1_pt1 | contig 22186 bp, 20 predicted proteins | sample 1888401 | NCBI WGS metagenome assembly BFBZ01 (sample SAMD00112614, study PRJDB3348) | symbiont metagenome | host: Chara braunii | reverse complement strand
CCCTGGATGGCATAACCGCCGGCCTTGCCGCGCCACTCGCCGGAGGCGAGATAGGCGTCGATCTCGTCGCGGCCGAGCCGCTTGAACCTGACCCGGGTCTCGACCAGCCGCGCGCGGATGCGCTCCTGCTGATCGACCAGGCACAAGCCCGTATAGACGCGATGGGACCGGCCCGAGAGCAGGCGGATGCAGCCGGCGGCTTCGTCGACAGTTTCGGCCTTGGGCAGGATGCGCCGGCCGACACAGACCACTGTATCGGCGGATAGCAGCACGGCGCCCTTCCACGCGTCATCGTCGCGGATGCGCCTGACCGCCTCGGACGCTTTCTCGCGCGCCAGTCGCAGCGCCAGCTTGCGCGGGCTCTCGCGCGGGATCGGCGTCTCGTCGATTTCGGCGGGAATCAGCGTGTCCGGCTCGATGCCGGCCTGCTGCAGCAAGGCCAGCCTGCGTGGCGAGCCGGAGGCCAGGATCAGTTTCGGCCGGCCGGGGATGGAGGTCGCAGCCATGGGCACCTTTTCTGGCATCGGTCGATCGGATGGGCCCGACGCATTGTCGCGCTGCGGCGACGGCGGCGCGATCATTACCTAAGCCCCGCGGGTTTGTGAACATGGAGATGACCGGCAGCAGCGGGTCACCCGCCTTTCGTCCGGTTGGATTTTGCGGCGCAGCACGGCATAACCGGGGGAGCTGTGGGGAACCAGTCATGCCGAAGACCAATCCGGGCCGCTTCTTCGAAGATTTCCGCCTAGGCGACAAGCTGCGCCACGCCACCCCACGCACGGTGACGACAGGCGATGTCGCCCTCTACACCGCGCTTTATGGCTCGCGCTTCGCCGTCCAGTCATCGGACACGTTCGCGCGCGAGATCGGCTATTCCCGGAGCCCGCTCGACGACCTCCTGGTTTTCCATGTGGTGTTCGGCAAGACCGTGCCGGATGTCTCGCTGAACGCGGTGGCCAATCTCGGTTATGCCGGCTGCCGGTTCCTGAGCCCGGTCTATCCCGGCGACACGCTGACGACAGTCTCCGAGGTCATCGGCCTGAAGGAGAACTCCAACCGCCAGACCGGCGTCGTCTATGTCCGTTCCATCGGTGTCAACCAGCACGGCGTCGAGGTGCTCGACTATGTCCGCTGGGTGATGGTGCGCAAGCGTGCCGAAGATGCTCCGGCGCCGCCCGAGCTGATCCCGGCCCTGCCCAAGGCGCTGGACCCGGACGCCATCGGCGATGCCTGCCCGATCATCGACCCGCAAGCCTATGACACCGGCCTTGCGGGCCAGCGCCATCGCTTCCGCGATTATGCCATTGGCGAAAAGATCGACCATGCCGACGGCATGACGGTCGAGGAAGCCGAGCACATGATGGCGACCCGCCTCTACCAGAATACCGCCAAGGTCCATTTCAACCAGTTCACCGAGGGCCAGGGCCGGTTCGGCCGGCGGCTGATCTATGGCGGCCACGTCATTTCGATCGCCCGGGCCCTGTCGTTCAACGGCCTGGCCAATGCCTTCCACATCGCCGCGATCAATGGCGGCCGGCATGTCGCGCCGCTGTTCGCCGGCAATACCGTCTTCGCCTGGTCGGAGATCCTGGACGTGCAGGAACTGCCCGGCCGCGACGATGTCGGGGCGCTGCGCATCCGCACCATCGCCACCAAGGACCAGCCCTGCGCCGCCTATCCGCTCAGGGCCGGCGAGGGCTACGATCCCTCGGTTATCCTCGACCTCGACTATTGGGCTCTGATTCCGGTCTGATCGGGCATTCAATCCGGTCCCATGCGGGCCGCCTTGCAGGCCGCGCGGTTGACCTCGCCTCCCGTTCGGTCATGTTACGCGTGGCCTTCGCTGATCGGCACGGATAGATTCTTCAACATGGCCTTTGAACCTTTTCATTCCTCGCCGCGACTGATCATGCGAGCCCACCGGCTCGGGACCGATGATGCAGTCTGACAGCGACCAGGACCTCATAAGCCGGGTTGCCAAGGGCGATCGTCTCGCCTTCAGGGCCCTCTATGCCCGCCACCACGTCCGTGTGTTCCGGTTCATCCTCCGGTTCATCAAGGACGAGGGGCATGCCGAGGACCTTATTGGTGAAGTGTTTCTCGATGTGTGGCGACAGGCTGACAGGTTCGAGGGGCGTTCCAGCGTCTCGACCTGGATCCTCGGAATGGCACGCTTCAAGGCTTTGTCGAGTTTACGACGGCCGAAAGAGGCAGCCCTCGACGAGGATCAGGCCGGCGCCATCGCCGACGACGCGGATACGCCCGAAACGGTGGCTCAGAAAGTGGACAAGGCGCAGGCGATCCGTCGCTGCATCGAGGCCCTTTCCAACGAGCACCGGGAGATCGTCGATCTCGTCTACTACCAGGAGAAGTCCATCTCCGAAGTGGCCGAGATCGTCGGGATACCGGAAAACACCGTCAAGACGCGCATGTTCTATGCGCGTAAAAGACTCCAGGAGCTGATGCAAAGCGCCGGAGTCGATCGAGGTTGGCCATGACGACGCGCAATCCTTCCGTGAATGCATCCGAACGGCGAGCCCTTTCCGAGCTGCTGCCCTGGTACGTTTCAGGCAAGCTGGACGCCGCCGACAAGGCACGCGTCGAGACGGCGCTGGCCACCGATCCTTCGCTGCGCGACGAGCTGGAGATCGTCCAGGAAGACCAGGACGCAACGCTTGCGCTGGTCGACCGGATGCCGATGCCCTCGCCCCGGGTGCTGGATGAGCTGATGAAGCGCGTCGAGGCCGAGCCGGCCAAGGCGGCCCATGTCGCCGCCCGCGCCAAAGCCGGCCTTGTCGACTGGCTCGGCGCCAAGCTTGCCCTGCTGTCGCCCCGCACGCTCGCCTATGCCGCGGGCGCCGCCGCCATTGCCCTGGTGGTCCAGGCCGGCGTGATCGGCTCGGGTCTCATCGACGGCGGCGCAATCTTCCAGACCGCCTCCTACACCAGCGGCGCGCAGGTTCGCACCGACGGCACCTTCATCCTGGTCGGCTTCACCGCCCAGGCCAGTGCGACCGACATGACCGAGCTTCTCGAGCAGGTTCGTGGTAGCATTGTCGACGGCCCGCGTCCGGGTGGTTTCTACCGTGTCCGGGTCGGCGTGCGCGGCATGCCGCAAGCCGAGGTCGACCAGGTTCTGTCGACCCTCAAGGCGCGGACCAACGTGGTGCGCTTTGCCGGCCCGTCCACCTGATCGTCCGTGTGACAATCGGTCGCTCGCCGCTGCGTCGCATCTGAAACATCTGCGCATTCAAACAGAAACATTCGCGGCCTACTGCCTCGGTCCAAGTGTTGGTTGAGAGGACGCAGCCATGACGGTTCAAGGCTCCGATCGGACGAGAACGCGGCGTGGCGGGGGCAAGGCGCTCGCCGGGCTCGTCGCTCTGTTTCTGGGCACGAGCAGCCTGGTTGTGCTCGACGCGCGTCCGGCGGCCGCCCAGTTCGGCATCAGCCTCGGCGGTCTTGGATTGCCCGGCGTCGGCAACCTCAATCGCCGGCCGAGCGTCGTAAGGCCCGGCCGGGTTCCCAATTTGAACATGCCCAATCGCATGCCGAACATGCGTGGGATGCCGCAGGGCCAAAGGATGCCCGGCGGCATGGAACGCTTCGGCCGCAATCCCGACATGGCAGTCGGTCGCGGCGGACGGATTCCCGGTGAGGGCCGGATGACCGAGTTTCCCGGCCGGGGTGGCCGGATGACCGAGATCCCCGGTCGTGGCGGCCGCGTCGGCGAATTTCCCGGCCGTGGCGGTCGTGTCGGTGAGATCCCCGGCCGTGGCGGTCGCGTCACCGAGATCCCGGGTCGTCCCGGCGGCCGTGTCGATGTGCCGGGGCGTGTTCCCGGGCGTGGTCCGAACATCAGCGTCGGTGGCCGCACGGGTGGCCCCCTGCCGCCCGGCGGTGGCGGCGGTGGTGGCGGCGGCGGTCTGCCGCCGACGGGTGGCGGCTTTGGTGGTGGCGGCGGGGCTGGTTTCGCGGCGGCCGCGGCCGCGGCAGTGATCGTGCCGGCGGCGGTCGCCTTGATCCAGGCGGCGCGCGCCGGCGATCGTGCTGTGGTGGACGACAGCCCGCCCGGCCTGCCGCCGCCGACCGAGCGGCGCTACATGGCCGGCGAGGTGCTGTTCGTCATGCGCCCGAATGCGCCCGAGGCCGATATCCAGCGGGTGGTCCGGCGCTTCAATCTGCGGCTGATCAGCGAAGAGCGTTCCGAGCTCATCGGCACATCGGTGCATCGCTACCGGGTGCCGAACGGCCAGGACGTGCCGGCCGCGATCCGCGCCATGACGCGCGACGCTCGCGTCGCCTATGTCCAGCCGAACTACCTTTTCGAGCGGCCGAACTTTGTCTACCGGCTGCAGAGCTCGACGACGACGGCTGCCGGCGGTGCCGCGCTGCAATATGTGGTGGATACGCTGCGCCTGCCGGAGGCCCATCTGCTGTCCAATGGCGCGCACATCCCCATCGCGGTGATCGATTCCGGTATCGACGCCAATCATCCCGAGATCGTCGGCCGCATCACCAAGCGTTTCGACGCGGTCGGCGGGCCGTTCCAGGCCCATGAGCACGGCACCGGCATGGCCGGCGCGATCATTGCCCATGCCCAGCTGATCGGCGTGTCGCCGAGGGCGGACATTCTGGCGGCGCGCGCCTTCGCGCCGGGCCAGGCCGCCGGCGCCTCCGGCACCAGCTTCCATATTCTCAAGGCGATGGACTGGTCGATCCGCGAGGGCGCCCGGGTCATCAACATGAGCTTCGCCGGTCCGCGCGATCCGATGATGACCCGGGCGATCCAGGTCGCGGCCGAGCGGCGCATCGCGATGATCGCCGCCATGGGCAATGAGGGGCCGAACGCGCCGATTTCGTTCCCCGCCGCCGATCCCAATGTGATCGCCGTGACGGCGGTCGACCAGGGTGGTCGCATTTTCGATCAGGCGACGCGTGGCGATCATGTGGCGGTCGCGGCCCCCGGCGTCGAAGTGCTGCTGCCGGCGCCGCAAGGCGGCTATCAGATATCCTCGGGAACCTCGGTGGCCGCGGCCCATGTCAGTGGCATCGCGGCGCTGATCCTCGAGCGGTCGCCCAATCTCGATCCGGCGGCACTCCGCCAGATCCTGCGCGAGACCGCGCGGCGCACCGCCACGCCCGACCCGCAACTCGGCGCCGGTCTGGCCGACCCGGTGCCGGCGATCAACGCCGCGCAGAACCCGCCACAGCCCGAGGCCCCCGCGCCGATGGCGATCGCGCCGGCGCCTGCGCCCGAAACGGCGGCCGTGGCTCCGCCACAGGCGGCGCCGCGCCAGGCCACGGTGGATCCGAAGCCCGGCAAGGAGTGAGCCGGCGACGGCCTGCCACTGCATCTCCCGACAGGCCTCGAACCCCGGCTCGCGCCGGGGGTCTCGGTATTTCAGACAAGCCGGGGGGGTGAGCGGGGATGGATCGCCTGCGTCATGGCCTGCGGCCTGCCAGGCCGCCCGGCTCAAGGCACGTCCTGCCGCCAGGCGCCGGCGCCGACGATCCGGCGATACTCCTCGAGGAACAGCTCAGCCGGCCGCGACAGCGCCCGCCCGGGCATGCGCAGGATGCGCGAGCGGAACGACAGGGGCGCGCTCAGCGGCCGGACGGTCATAAACTCGCGGGAGCGGGCATTGAGGGCCGCTTCTTCGATCAGGCCGACGCCGACGCCGGCTTCGACAGCCTCGATCAAGGTCGGTGAGGCGGTGATCTCGACATCCACCTTGATGTCGTTGCCGGCTCGCGTGAAGGCGGCGCTCAGCCAGCGCCCGAACGTCGTATTCGGGCCATAGGAGACGAATGTCTCGCCGATGAAATCGTCGCGACTGATCGATCCGAGCGTCGCGAAGCGATGCCCGCGGGGAGCGATGCACAGCACCCGCTGCTCGCCGAGGTCCTCGGTCTTCAGCTCCGGCGTGACGGCGATCGAATGGACCAGGCCGAAATCCGCGCGGCCCGACGTCACCGCGTCGATGATCGGCTGGTTGGCGACGACGTCCAGCTTGATCTGGATATCGGGGTGCTCGGCGCGCAGCGCCTTGATGGCCGGAACGGCGAAGCGCGTTGCCTGGGTCGGGATCGCCGCGATCGAAATCGTCAGGCCGGTCTCACCCCGCAGCGAGGCAGCGAGCCGCTGGATCGAGTCATAGGTGCCGAACAGCCGCTCCACTTCCCACTGCAGGAGCTCGGCCTCGCGCGTCACGGTGACGCGGTTGCCGTCGCGTTGCAGCAGCGTCAGGCCGAGGCTGCGTTCGACCTGCCGGAGCAGCTTGCTGACCGCCGGCTGCGAAACGTTCAAAAGCCGGGCAGCCTCGCTCACACCGCGCGTCGAGACGACGGCCCGCAAGGCGTCGAGCTGCGCCAGGGTCAGCCGGTGATTGATCGGGGCGTCATCAGGTTCTGTCATAATCAAAGGATATCGATATTGCATCAAATCGACAAAAGGTTATCTTCATGAAAATTCATGCATGCGAGCCTTGTGATGGACGACACGAGTTTTCTCCGCGACGCGATTGAATCGGCACTGGATCGTACAGCCAACCGGCCACTCCAGCGACGCCAGCTTCTCGGCCTGCTCGCGGCGATGGGCTTGGCCGGCGCCGCACCCGCGAATGCCCAGGCCCGTCGGCTGGTCGTCTGCAACTGGGGCGGCGATGCGCTGCGCCATCAGCCGACCGCCTGGGGCACTCCATTCGAGCGCCAGTCGGGCATCAAGGTCGAATTCGACGGCAGCGGGCCGAGCTTCGGCAAGATCAGGACGATGGTCGAGAGCCGCAACGTCGTCTGGGACGTCTGCGACGCCAATCTGGCCGCGGCCCTCAATCTCGGCCGCCGGGGTTATCTCGAACCGATGGACTGGTCGCGCGTCGACAAGGCCAAGGTCCGGCCCGGCTTCTGCAACGACTGGGGTGTGTCGCACTTCCTGTACAGCTTCGTGCTGACCTATGATCGCCGCCGCTACGGCGACAACCCGCCGAAGACCTGGGCCGATTTCTGGAACCTCAAGGATTTCCCGGGTACGCGGACCTTGCCGGATCGCATCCTGGGCGCGCTCGAGGGCGCGCTGATGGCCGATGGCGTCGCCGCCGACCGGGCCAGCATCTATCCGATCGACGAAAGCCGGGCGCTCGAGAAGATCCGTGAGATCAAGGCCAGCACGGTGTTCTGGAAATCGGGCGCGGAGAGCCAGCAGCTGATGCGCCAGGGCGAGGCGTCGATGGGCATGATCTGGCACACCCGCGCGGTCGTGCTGCGTCGTGAGCGCAACAGCCGCATCGATTTCACCTGGAATCAGGGCCTGGTGATCCCGGCGGGCTGGCTGGTGCCGAAGGGCAATCCGGCCGGCAAGGCGGCGTTCGATTTCATCGCGGCGACCCAGTCGCCGGAATCCCAGGTCGAGCTGCTGCGCCTTATGGGCAACGGCCCGGCCAATCCGGCCGCGGCCGCCCTGGTCCCGGCCGAGCTGAAACCCGACAATCCGACGGATGACGCCAATATGGCGGTGCAGATCCTCGCCGATCCCGACTGGCACGCCGAGAACCAGGATCGCGTCTACAACGACTATATCAAGGTCATCACCGGCTGATGTCGCGCTCCGTCGATCTTGTCCTGCATGGAGGGCGTATCGCGACCTTCGACGATGCCCGCCCGTTCGCCCAGGCGATCGCCATGGACGGCGGTCGTGTTCTCGCCGTCGGCTCCGACGCCGAACTGGCCCCCTATGCGGCGCGCGCCCGGCAGCGCGTCGATCTCGCGGGTCGTTTCGCCTTGCCGGGTCTGGTCGACAGCCATTGCCATCCGGACGGCGAGGCGGCGAAACGTGGCCGCTGGCAAAACCTTGCCGATCTCCGTGGCAATCTCGATGCGCTGCTCGATGAGATCCGGCGTTTCGATCAAGCCGCTCGGCGCGGGCGCTGGTTCCTCGGCTATCGCTACGACGAGGGCGCGCTCGGCGGCAGCCATCCGCAGAGGGCCCTGCTCGACGCGGCGGCACCCGGCCGTCCGGTCTTCCTGCTCAGGCGCGATGCCCATGTCGGCGTAGCCAGCACGGCGGCTTTCGCCGCGGCCGGCATCGATCCGGTCTCGTGTCACGACGGTTCCGACCAGGTCGATGCCGATGCCGCCGGCCAGGCGACCGGCGTGGTGCGCGGCCGGATGACCCAGCATTTCGTCAGGGTCGCCAACAGTGATCAGGGCATCGACGATTTCCTCGCCGGCTTGCCGGCGGTGATGGCCGAGATCGCGGCGAGCGGCATCACCGGCTTCCACAATGCCTTGACCGCCGGCGACGCGATCGCCGCCTACCGCCGGCTGCGCGCCGAGGGCGCTTTGCCGCTGCGGGTCGCCATCATGGCCGATGGCCGTGACGAACAATTGCTGGACCGCCTGCTGGCATCCGGCGAGCGGTTCGGTTCGGGGGACGACCATTTGCGCCTGCTGGGTGTCGAATTCGGCTTCGACGGCAGCACCGGCGGACGCACGGCCGCCTATCACCAGCCCTATCGGCCGATGGCGGGCGAGACCGGCGAGAACAGCGGCTTCGTCAATTACACCGCCGCCGACATCGCCGACCGGGCCCGCGCCGTGCGTTCGGCCGGCCTGCAATTCTGCCTCACCGGCAATGGCGACCGCGGCATCGACCTGGCGCTCGACGCTGTCGAGGCAAGCGAGGCGGCCGGCCTCGACGGGCCGCGCCCGCGCATCGAACATTGCTGCTGCATGCCGCCTGCGACCCAGGAGCGCTTTGCCCGGAGCGGCACGATCGTCTCCTCGGCCGCGGCCTTCCTGCACGACCTCGGCGACAGCTACCTGCGCCAGCGGCCGGACGGCGACCTTGCCTGGCTCTGGCCGCACCGTTCGATGATGGCGCGCGGCGCGCTGGTCTGCGCCCATAGCGATGCGCCGGTCTGCGGACGCAATCCCTTCACCACCATCGCGGCCCTGGTGACACGCCGCACCGCGTCCGGCGCGGTCATCGCCGCCGATCAGGCGCTCGGTCGGATCGACGCGCTGCGCACCTACACGGTCAATCCCGCCATCGCCGCGGGGCTTGGCGACGTCCTCGGCACGCTGGCGCCGGGGCGGCTCGCCGACGTGACCGTGGTCGACACCGACCTCTTGTCATGCCCGGAAGAAGCGATCGGCGCGGCGCGTGCCGAGATGACCATTGTCGCCGGCCGGATCGTCTTCGCTCGCCAGGGAGCCGCCCATGAAACGATGCCGGGGCGCCATGGGTGAGAACCGCTTCGCCACCTCCTGGGCGCTGGTCCTGCCGGCGCTGGTCGCTATCACCTTATGTTTCGCACTGCCGGTCGCGAACGTGCTCAGGCTGTCCTTCGCCGAACCCGTGCCGGGTTTCGGCAATTACATCGAACTGGTGACCGAGCCGCTGTTCCGGTCGATTGCCGCCACCACCGTGCGCATGGCGCTGACGACCACCCTGATCACCGTCCTGTTCGGTTATCTCGTGGCCTATGTGATCGCCCATTCGCCGCCAAAGATCCGCAAATGGCTGCTCCTGGCGGTGCTGATGCCGTTCTGGCTGTCGGTGCTGGTCCGCGCCTTCGCCTGGGTCGTGCTGCTGCAGCGCGAGGGCATGGTCAATTCGGCCCTGATGTCGCTCGGCCTGATCGACAAGCCGCTGGCGCTGCTGCGCAACGAGATCGGCGTGCTCATCGGCATGGTGCACTACATGGTGCCCTATGCCGTGCTGCCGATGCTGTCGACCATGCTCGGCATAGACGGCCGGCTCGGCCCGGCCGCGCGCGCCTGCGGCGCGGGGCCGGTCCGCACCTTCCTGCGCGTGTTCCTGCCCCTGTCCGTCCCCGGCATCATCGGCGCGACCATACTGGTCTTCATTCTCTCGCTCGGCTTCCTTGTGACGCCGGCGCTGCTCGGCGGCGGCAAGGTGGTGATGGTCGCGCAATATATCGAGTTCGGCATCAGCGAGACGCTGAACTGGGGCATCGCGACGGCCTTGGCGACCAGCCTGCTGGTCCTGGTGATCCTGTCGCTCGCCATCGTCTCGCGACTGGTGTCGGCCGAAAAGCTGTTCGGTGTGAAATGACCGTTTCACCCTCCGCCTGGTTTCAGCTGAGCCGTGTCCTCGCCATTGGCGTGCTGGCCTTCCTGGTGCTTCCGGCCCTGATCGTCGTGCCGGTCTCGCTGACCGACACCACCTGGCTCGCCTTGCCGCAGGAGGGACTGTCCTTCGATCACTGGCGGACGCTGTTCAGCGAGCCGATCTGGCGCGACAGCATGGTGCGCAGCCTGGCCGTCGCCATCGCTTCGACGGCCTGTTCGGTGGTCATCGGAACGCTCGCGGCCATCGGCTGCCGAAACCTGCTGCCCGAGATCGCCGGCCGCCTGCGGTTGCTGCTCCTGCTGCCGATGATCGTGCCGGGCGTGGTCGCCGGCCTTGCCTGGTACCGGGTGTTCATTCCGCTCGGGCTGATCGACACCTATGCCGGCGTCATCCTGGCCCATGGCGTCGGCGGCATCCCCCTGGTGTTCGTCACCGTCTCGTCGGCGCTGGCGGCTTTCGACACCAGGCTCGAGCAGGCGGCGCGGTCGCTGGGAGCGGGCACCGGCATGGTGCTGCGCCGCGTCCTGTTCCCCGCCGCCTTGCCCGGCGTGCTGTCCGGCGCGGTCTTCGCCTTCATCGCCTCCTGGGACGAGGTCGTGGTGCTCCTCTTCATCACCAGCCGGAACGTCTATCTGCTGCCGCGCGCCATTTGGGACGGCATCAACGAGAACGTCGATCCGGCCATTGCTGCCGCGGCGACGCTGATGATCGTCGTGACCGTCGCCGGATTGCTGCTCGTCCAGCTGTTCGGCCGTGACGGCGAAAAGGGTTGAAGCCATGTCCGACCGGGATGATCTCGACGTCGTCGACCTCAGCAAGCGCTACGGCCCGGTGGTGGCCCTCGACAAGGTCGGCTTCAGGCTGGCGGCGGGCGAGTTCCTGACGCTGCTCGGACCGTCGGGTTCGGGCAAGACCACCACGTTGATGGCGATCGCCGGTTTCGTCCGGGCCGATGGCGGTGCCATCAGGATCGGCGGCGTCGATATCGCCGGACAGCCACCGGAGCGGCGCGGTTTCGGTGTCGTGTTCCAGGGCTATGCGCTGTTTCCGCATATGAGCGTCGCCGAGAATGTCGCCTTCCCGCTGGAGGCGCGCGGCGTCGGCCGGGCCGAGCGGGAGGAGCAGGTCAAGGCCGCGCTCGACCGCGTGCAATTGCTGCCCTATGCCGATCGCAAGCCGCGCGCGCTCTCCGGCGGGCAACAGCAGCGCGTCGCGCTTGCCCGGGCGCTCGTCTACAAGCCGAAGGTCCTGCTGCTCGACGAGCCGCTGAGCGCGCTCGATCGCAAGCTTCGCTCCGAGCTGCAATGGGAGCTGCGCCGGCTGCATCGCGACCTTGGCGTGTCGTTTCTCTATGTGACGCACGACCAGGAAGAGGCGCTGACCATGTCGGACAGCATCGCGATCTTCGAGCGCGGGCGCATCGTCCAGCACGGCACGCCGGAGGCGCTGTTCGAGAGCCCGGTGAGCCATTTCGTCGCCGACTTCTTCGGCCGCAGCAATTTCTTTCCCGGCATGGCGGGGGCCGCCGAAGGCCAGGCGGTCAAAGTGACCTGGGAGGGCGGCGAGGACGCGGTTCGCGCGACCGCCGCCATCGCTCCCGGGCAGGCCGTTCACGTCGCGATCAGGCCGCACCACTTCCGCCTGGCGGATGCGGGATCGGCGAAGCTGTCCGGCAGCGTGATCGAGCGATCCTATGTCGGCAACGTGCTTCATTGCCTGGTGCGGACACCGCGCGGGACCGCTGTCCTGGTCGAACTTCCCGCCGTCAGCGGCTTTGGCGGCGCGCCCGATGTCGGCGCGCTTGTCGGCCTCGCCTTCGATGCCCAGGCCGCCGTCGCGGTTCCGCGGGATGGACGCGCCGGCAATGCCGGCGGCGCCAAGGCGCGTGATCTCTTGGCCCTCGCAGGACAACACCCATGAAAATCGTCGCCGCGGTCATCGCCCACGAGACCAATACGTTTTCGCCGTTGCCCACCGGCCTGAAACAATTCGGCCCGCACGGGCCGCGCTTCGGCGACGAGGCCTATCGATGGGTCAAGACCGGGCGACGGTCGATGACCGGCATGCTCGCCGTCGCCGAACAGGTCGGCGCCGACGTGGTCATGGCGGTCGCCGGCAATGCGCAGCCCTCCCGGGCGGTCGATGCCGAGGCCTTCGAGGTCATGGCGGAAGCACTCTGCCAGGCTGTCCGGCAAGGCTGCGACGCGGTGTTCCTGGAGCTGCACGGCGCCATGGTGACCAGCCATCTCGGCGACGGCGAAGGTGAATTGCTGGCGCGCCTGCGCGCCATCGCGCCCGACCTGCCGATCGCCGTCGCGCTGGACCTGCACGGCAATATCTCCGCCGGGACGGTCGAGAATTGCACCACGCTGGTCGGCTACAAGACCTATCCGCATATCGACATCGTCGAAACCGGCCGCCGGGCCGCCGAGACGCTGTTGGCGACGATGCGCGGCGAGATCCACCCGAAGCTCGCCTATGCCCATTGCCGGATCATGCCGAACATGCTGCGCATGGCGACCGATGACGGCGCCATGGCCGAGCTGATGGCGATCGCCAGACAGGCCGAAGAGGCCGGCGCGCTGGCCGTCAGCATCTTCGGCGGGTTTCCGCTGGCCGATTGCCCCGACACCGGCATGTCGGTGATCGCGATGACCGACGGCGACATGGACCTGGCGCAGGCGATCTGCGAACGGATCCGCAAGGCGGCCTGGGCCCGCCGGGACGATTTCCAGATCGCCTTCGAACCGCTGGCATCGACGATCGGCCGGGCCGCCGCGATCACGGAAGGGCCGGTCCTGCTCGTCGATCATGCCGACAACTGCAATTCCGGCGGCACGCAGGATGGCATGGATGTCATCGCCGAGGCGCTGAACCAGGGGCTCGACGGCATCGCCGCCGGTCCGATCGCCGATCCCGAGGCCGTGGCCGCAATGATCGCCGCCGGCATCGGCGCGACCGTCGCGCTGGCCATCGGCGGCAAGACCGATTTCTCCGCCATCGGCGGCTCGTCCGGCCCCTTGTCGCTCAAGGGCATCGTCCGGGTCATCTCGGACGGGCAGTTCACCGTGCGCGGCCCGGTCTTCACCGGCTCGGTGATCAATCTCGGGCGGACCGTCGTCCTCGATACCGGCCGGATGAAGCTCGTCGTCAGCGAAGGGCGTTGCGAGCCGCTCGACCTGGCGATGTTCCGTTTCGTCGGTATCGAGCCGACCGCCGAGCGCTACCTGATCATCAAGTCGAAGATCCAGTATCGGCCGACCTTCGGCGCGATCGCCAAGGCCGTGCTCGAATGCAACGGCAGCGGCTTTGCGAGCCTCGATTACGGCAAGTTCGATTTTCGTCACGTCACGCGCCCGATCCACCCGCTCGACGCCATGTGAACGGCGCGACGGCAACCGAAGGAGCCAGGAATGAAGCGCAGGGACCTTCTCGTGGGTGCCGCCGCCGGCGGCGCCCTGTCGCTCTTGCCGCGGCCGGCGCTGGTGCAGCCCGTGGCGGCGCGCACCCTGCGCTTCGTGCCGCAGGCCAATCTCGCCCACCCGGATCCGGTGTGGAGCACGGCGACCATGGCGACGATCAACGGCTTCATGATCTGGGACACGCTCTACGGCGTGGACAAGACCCTGACGCCGCGGCCGCAGATGTGCGCCGGCAGCGAACTGTCCGGCGACGAGCTGACCTGGACCTTCACCTTGCGCGACGGGCTGATGTTTCACGACAACACGCGGGTCCGGGCGGCCGATTGCGTGATGTCGATCAAGCGCTGGGCCGAACGCAATCCGTTCGGCCAGCTGCTATGGGCGCGGCTCAACGAAATCACCGCGCTGGACGATCGTCGGTTCCAATTGCGGTTGAAGCGGCCATTCCCGCCTCTGCTCTATGCGCTGGCGGGCACTTCCGCCTGCTTCATGATGCCTGAGCGCATGGCGGCGACGCCATCCAACCGGGCGATCACGGAATTCGTCGGCAGTGGCCCCTATCGTTTCCTGCCGGATCAATGGGTCTCCGGCGTGAAGGCGGAATATGCGCGCTTCGAGGCCTATAGCCCCCGCCAGGAGGCGCCGGATTGCTATGCCGGCGGCAAGGTCGCCCATTTCGACCGCGTGCTCTGGTCGATCCAGCCTGACCCGGCCACGGCCGCCGCGGCGCTCAGGACCGGCGAGGTCGATTGGGTCGAGCAGCCGCTGCTCGACCTGGTGCCGTCGCTGAAGCGGGCGCGCGGCGTCAAGGTCGACAATTTCGACCCGATGGGCACGGTCTATATGCTGATCTTCAATCAGCTGCAGGCGCCGTTCAACAATGAGAAGCTGCGTCGGGCCCTGCTGCCCGCCATCGACCAGACCGATTTCGTCCAGGCCATCGTCGGCGACCAGAAGGAACTCGGCCGCAGCGGCGTCGGCTATTTTCCGCTCGGCTCTCCCTCGGCGACGACGGTGGGAATGGAGGCCTTGACCAGCCCGCGCGATCTCGCACTTGCCAGGCAGCTGGTCGGCCAATCCGGTTATGCCGGCGAACCGGTGGTTGTGATGGAGCCGAGCGATGTCGCGCCATTGAGTGCCATCTCGCAGGTTGCCGCGGATCTGTTCAAGCGGATCGGTCTCAATGTTCGTGCGGAGACGATGGATCTCGCCACGATGATCGCCCGGCGAAACAAGCAGGAGCCGGTGGGGCAGGGCGGCTGGAGCTGCTTTCCCGTGCAGTGGAGCGGATTGCCGGTCGCGACCCCGCTCAGCAATCCTCTCTCGGCCAATGGCCGCGCCGGCTGGATCGGCTGGCCGACCTCGGCGGATCGCGAGGCCTTGCGCGGCCGCTGGCTGGAGGCACGTTCGGAGGCCGAGCGCCGAGAGATCAGCGACGCTGTCCAGCGCGAGGCGTTCAGCTCCGTCCCCTTTATTCCTGCCTGCCAATATTATCAGCCGGCGGCCTATCGGGATGATCTGACCGACTTCGTCAGGTCGCCGTTCTCGGTATTCTGGGGCGTCCGCCGGGTCTGACGCTTGATCGTGTCGGGTTGCAACCGGCATCGAGCATCGCCGTCTTGCCCTGCGCTTCAATTCGACATGATCTGACGTCGACACCGGGAGCGGTGGGAAAAGGATGAGCGGCGGGTTGACCCGCCGCTCGCAATCCGTGGTCGGATGGATCGATGTCAGCGCCGGCCGCGTTCGCAGATCGCGCCCCAATAGGGGTGGTAATAGACGACGCAGCCTTCGGCGGTGGCGGCAGTCTGTCCGCTGGCGCCGCGCGAGCCACGACCCGGCGGAATGACGACTTCACTGGTCGTCGGGTTCGGTGCGACGAAGCCGGCATTGCCGTCGCCACCACCGCCACCGCCACCTCCGCCGCCACCACGGGCTTCGGCGAGGCCTGAGAAGGAGGCGGCGAGCCCGAGAGCGAGCGCACCGGCGAGAGCAAGAGACGTCGAACGTGATTTCAGCATGTCGGCAACTCCTTGGGAGGGGCGGTAACCGCCGCGGGATCGCGGATCGGTCCGATAGCCATGGGTCGCGGGCGGCGGCGAAACGGTTCAATTGCGGTTGCGCGAGATGGCGGAGCGAACCCGCCAAGGGGGCGATCGCGGCTGCTCGCGAGGCGGCTTTCCGGTCGAGCCGGGTGAAACGAGATTGAAAAAGGGGCGGCGAGTGGTCTCGCCGCCCCTGACGTGTCTGGTGCCGCCGGATCAACGACGGCCGACGCGCTCGCAGCGATAGGCGACGCCATGGACATTGTAATGGCAGGTCGTCTCGGTGGCCGCCGGCGCCGCGGCCTCGCCGCGACCACGGTGAGGCTGGTTCGGACCGGGGTCGACGGCCTCGACGGCGAAACCGGCATTGCCGTCACCTCCGCCGCCGCCGCCGGCCCCGCCACCGCCTCCACCGCCATTCTGGGCCTGGGCGAGGCCGGACAGAGCGACGCTGAACCCGATGGCGAGCATGCCGGCCAAAGCGAGCGATGAGAAACGAGACTTCGACATGTTGCGTTCCCTTCCTGGTTGAGGCGGGTCCGGCATGGAGCACCGGATCGAGCCATGGGCCTTGGTCGCCGACGGCCCAGGACGGGTTCATTGCCGCATGTCGATGGGCGGCCGGGCATGCGCTGATCGCCTTGCGCAACCGTCGTGATGGGACTGCGCGAAATCTTCGGCGATCCGTCGAACCTTTTTCCAGCGTGCAGCAACCCATGGATAACCGGAGCGGTTGAGCGCTCCGCAACCCCTCAAGGAGACTGATCCATGACCCGCTTCAAGATTTTCGCCCTCGCCGCCGTGGCCGCCGCCAGCCTCTCGGTCGCAACCGCGCCCAAGGCCGAGGCCCGCTACTTCCCCTGGGGCGCGGTGGCCGCGGGCGCCGTGGTCGGCGGTGCCGCTCTCGCCATTGCCGGATCCCGCGCCTATGCCGAGCCGGCCTATGGCTACGGCGACTGTTACACCGCCCGTCGCTGGGTCGACACGCCCTACGGCCCGGCTCTGCGCCGCGTCCGCGTCTGCGAGTGATCGCGCGCCTCCGACGGCCCAGCGCCCGATAGGTCCTGAACCCTGGCGGGAGCCGGAGTTCCTGGTCTCGGGGGCGACCAACAAAAAGCCCCGGTCCTGAGACCGGGGCTTTTGCCGTCGGGCCCGCAGGAGCCGTCAGATGTGGATGGCGCGCTTGTCGACGGCGAGGGCTGCTTCCTTGACCGCTTCCGACATGGTCGGGTGGGCATGGGTGGAGCGGGCGAGGTCTTCCGCCGAGCCGCCGAATTCCATCAGGACGACGGCCTCGTGGATCATCTCGCCGGCGCCGGCGCCGACGATATGCACGCCGAGCACCTTGTCGGTCGCCTTGTCCGCCAGAACCTTGACGAAACCATCGGTGGCGCGGTTCGCCCGCGCCCGGCCATTGGCGGTGAAGGGGAACTTGCCGACATTATAGGCGATGCCGGCGGCCTTCAGGTCCTCCTCGGACTTGCCGACGGTCGCGACCTCCGGCCACGTATAGACCACGCCGGGGATGGCGCCGTAATTCACATGGCCGGCCTTGCCGGCGAGTATCTCGGCCACCGCGATGCCTTCGTCCTCGGCCTTGTGCGCCAGCATGGCGCCACGCACCACGTCGCCGATAGCGTAGATGCCGGGCACATTGGTGGCGAAGTGATCATCGATGACGACACGGCCGCGCTCGAGCGCGACGCCGGCCGCCTCCAGGCCGAGATTTTCCGTGAAGGGCCGGCGGCCGATCGCCACCAGCACGATATCGGCCTCGATGCTTTGCGCCTCGCCCCCGGCAGCCGGCTCGACGGTGAGCGTGACGCCCTTCTTGGTGGCCTTGGCGCCGGTGACCTTCGAGGACAGCTGGAAGGTGATGCCCTGCTTGCCCATGATCCGCTGGAACTGCTTGGCGACCTCGGCATCGGTGCCCGGCAGGACGCGGTCGAGATATTCGACCACATGGACCTCGGCGCCGAGGCGGCGCCAGACCGAGCCGAGCTCGAGGCCGATCACGCCTGCGCCGATGACCACCAGCTTGCCCGGAACCTTGTCGAGCTCGAGCGCGCCTTCCGACGAGACGATCTGCTTTTCGTCGATGGTCACGCCGGGCAGCGGCGTCACCTCCGAACCGGTGGCGATGACAATGTTCTTGGTCTCCAGCACCTGCGTCGTGCCGTCGGCGGCCTCGACCTGGACCTTGCCCGTGCCGAGGATCGTACCGGTGCCGGTGAAGCTCTCGATCTTGTTCTTCTTGAACAGGAAGGCGACGCCGTTGACGTTCGAATCGACCGTCTCCTGCTTGTGCGCCATCATCTGCTTCAGGTTCAGCTTGGGCTGCGGCACCTCGATGCCGAAGGCTGCGAAGCCATGGCCTGCCTCGTTGAACAGTTCGGAGGCATGCAGCAGCGCCTTCGAGGGAATGCAGCCGATGTTCAGGCAGGTGCCGCCATGGGTCTTGCGCTTCTCGACCACCGCGACCTTGAAGCCGAGCTGGGCGGCCCTGATGGCGCAGACATAGCCGCCCGGGCCTGTGCCGATGACGACGAGATCGTAGGACATGAAAATCAGTCTCCGGGTTGAGGGTGAGGCGGCGCGTCAGCGGCCGCCCGACACCGTGATGATGGTTCCGGTGGTGTAGGAGGCGTCCTCCGACATCAGCCAGAGAACGGCCCTTGCGACCTCCTCGGCCGTGCCGGCGCGCTTCATCGGAATGGCGTCGCGAAACTGCTCGACGCGGTCGGGCACGCCGGCGCTGGCATGGATTTCGGTGTCGATCATGCCCGGGCGGACAGCATTGACCCGGATGCCCTCGGTCGCGACCTCCTTGGCGAGGCCGACCGTGAAGCTGTCGATCGCGCCCTTCGAGGCGGCATAGTCGACGAATTCGTTGGGCGAGCCGAGCACCGCGGCGGCCGAGCTCATGTTGACGATCGTGCCGCCCTGGCCGCCATGGGCGGTCGACATCCGACGGACCGCCTCGCGTGCGCAGAGGATCGAACCGACCACGTTGATCGCCATCATGCGGGTCAGCCGCGCGAAGGAGAACTGGTCGACCCGCGATTTCAGGTCGACGACGCCGGCATTGTTGATCAGGCCGACCAGGCGGCCGAGCCGGTCGGCGGCGGCGAAGATCGCCAGGACGTCCGCTTCGATCGCGACGTCGCCTTTGACCGCCACCGCCTTGCCGCCGGCGGCCGCGATCGCCGCGACCACCGCGTCGGCGGCGGCCTGGTTCGCCGTGTAGTTGACCACGACGGCATGGCCGCGCGCGGCCGCCATCACGGCGCAGGCGCGGCCGATGCCGCGGCTCGCGCCGGTGACGATGACGACTCCTTCGGACATAGGCGGCTCGCTTTCGGACATCGGGATGGGAAGGCGCGGTCGACGGGTCTAGCCGCGCACCGAGATCGGCGGGTGAACCGGCTCGGTAGTGCGGCAGTCGCGGGTGACACGCGGGTTCGGGTAGTTGCGGGCCAGCGCACAATAATAGCCCTCACGGATCCGCCTCACCGTGATCAGCCGGTGCCGCCCCGACACTTCGAGGATCTCGATGTCGTCCGGTCCGCGCTGGCCGACCGTCAGGCGCTGGGCGCCAGGCAGCCAGGACAGCTCGAACTGGCTGCAGTTGCGGTCGAACATGAAGCCCGACGAGGCGACGACCAGGCAAGCTCCCGGGCCAGCGCGGAAATCGTCATAGGGCGGGATCGCGCAGGCCGAAAGCGCCAGTGCCGCGCCTATGCCGACAAGGCCGGCGCGCGCCGGACGAACTGCACTCCTGGTCGTGGACCTCGCCATGTTCCAACCTTCGCTTTGCCGCCTCATCGTTATGCGAGGCGTCGTCTGATCTCAGCCTGCGGTGTGATGTCGCGAAATTGCAAATAGCGTGTCAGCCAGTCGCCCACGGCCTCGCGATAGCCGTGCAAGGCCTTGGCCTCGGTGATCCCCGGGCATCACCTTGTCGAGGCTGAAACCCGCGGGCAAGGCGGCCACGTAGCCTTCGGAAAGGCCGGTTTCCGGCAGCAGTTTGCGGGTTTCGGCGATATCGAGCTCCCAGCCGCGGCGCAACAGACCCTGGGCCTCGGCTGCGTCGGGGCCGGTGGCCGGGCAAGCGGCGAAGGCGCCGCGCTCCAGCGCGGCGGTTCGCGGGGTATCTTCGGCCAGGCCGCCGAGCTGGGCGTCCCGGTCATTTTGCGCGACGGCCGGAGCCCGCGCGAAAAAGGCGGTGCAGGCAAGAACCGGAGCCGGACGCCGCATCGCCAATCTCCCGGGATCAGCTCGACCGTATCAGAGGTCCATGACCAGGCGGGCCGGATCTTCCAGGCTCTCCTTGATCCGCACCAGGAAGGTCACGGCCTCCTTGCCGTCGACGATGCGATGGTCATAGGATACCGCCAGATACATCATCGGCCGGATTTCGATCTTGCCGGCGACGACCACCGGCCGCTCCTGGATCTTGTGCATGCCGAGAATGCCGGATTGCGGCGCGTTGAGGATCGGCGTCGACATCAGCGAGCCGTAGACGCCGCCATTCGAGATGGTGAAGGTGCCGCCCTGCATCTCGTCGATCTTCAGCTGGCCGTCACGGGCGCGCCGGCCGAAATCGGCGATGGTCTTCTCAATCTGGGCGATGCCCATCTGATCGGCGTCGCGCACCACCGGAACCACCAGGCCCTTGTCTGTGCCGACGGCGACCCCGATGTGGCAGAAGTTCTTGTAGATGATGTCGGTGCCGTCGATCTCGGCATTGACCGCGGGCACGTCCTTCAGCGCCTGCACGCAGGCGCGCACGAAGAAGCCCATGAAGCCGAGCTTGGTGCCGTGCTTCTTCTCGAACAGGTCCTTGTACTGGCTGCGCAGCGCCATCAGCTGCGACATGTCGACCTCGTTGAACGTGGTCAGCATGGCGGCGTTGTTCTGCGCCTCTTTCAGGCGGCGCGCGATGGTCTGGCGCAGCTTGGTCATGCGCACGCGCTCCTCGCGCGGCGCATCGGCGGCGGGCGAAGCCGGACGTGCGGCGACCGGGGCGGCGGCCGGAGCCGCAACCGAGATGCCCGCGGCGATCGCCGCCAGCATGTCGCCCTTGGTCACCCGTCCGTCCTTGCCGGTGGCGGCGACGGCCGCCGGGCTGACGCCACTTTCGGCGGCCAGGCGTGCGACCGCCGGGCCGTTGTCGACGCTGCGGGCCGGCTGGGGCGCCGGGGCGGGAGCGGGCGCAGCCGCCGGGGCAGGCGCCGCGGCCTTCGGTGCCGGCGCGGCGGCAGCCGCGCCTTCGGCGATCTGGCCGAGCAGGGCCTGGACGCCGACGGTCGTGCCGGAATCGGCGACGATTTCGGTGAGCGTGCCGGAGGCCGGCGCGTTCACCTCGAGGGTCACCTTGTCGGTTTCCAGCTCGACGAGCGGTTCATCCTGCTTCACGGCTTCGCCAGGCTTCTTGAACCACTTGGCGACGGTCGCCTCGGTGACCGATTCGCCGAGCGTCGGAACGCGGATTTCGGTGGCCATGGAATATCGTCCTCAACGAGAATGTTCAGACCCGGCCCGATGGCCGGGCGGGATCAGGAAAAGGCCTCGTCCAGGAAGGCCTGGAGCTGGGCGGCGTGCCGGGACATCAGGCCGGTGGCGGTGGCCGCCGAGGCCGGACGACCGGCATAGCGGGCGCGCTTGGATTTGGAGCCGGCGGTGCCGAGCACCCATTCCAGATAGGGCTCGACGAAGGTCCAGGAGCCCATGTTCTTCGGCTCCTCCTGGCACCAGATCACATCCGCGTTCTTGAAGCGGCCGATCTCATGAGCCAGTGCCTTCAAGGGGAACGGATAGAGCTGCTCGACGCGCATCAGATAGACGTCGTCGATGCCGCGCTTGATGCGGTCTTCGTAGAGGTCGAAATAGACCTTGCCGGAGCAGAGCACGACGCGGCGGATCTTCTTGTCCTCGACGAGCTTGATCTCCTGGTTCGGCAGAACCTCCGCATCGTCCCACAACACGCGGTGGAACGATGTGCCGGCCTCGAATTCGGCGAGCTTCGACACCGCGCGCTTGTGGCGCAGCAGCGATTTCGGGGTCATCAGGATCAGCGGCTTGCGGATGTCGCGCTTCAGCTGCCGGCGCAGGATGTGGAAATAGTTCGCCGGCGTCGAGCAGTTCGCCACCTGCATGTTGTCTTCCGCGCACATCTGCAGGAAGCGCTCGAGGCGCGCCGAGGAGTGCTCGGGTCCCTGGCCCTCATAGCCATGCGGCAGCAGGCAGACGAGGCCGGAGAGCCTCAGCCATTTGCGTTCGGCCGATGAGATGAACTGGTCGAAGACGACCTGCGCGCCATTGGCGAAATCGCCGAACTGGCCTTCCCAGGCGACCAGGGCATTCGGCTCGGCGAGCGTATAGCCATATTCGTAGCCGAGCACGGCCTCTTCCGAGAGCATCGAATTGATGACCTCGTATTTGGCCTGGCCGCCGCCGATATTGTTGAGCGGCGTGTAGCGGGCTTCGGTCTCCTGGTCGATCAGCACCGAATGGCGCTGCGAAAAGGTGCCGCGCTCGCTGTCCTGGCCGGAGAGCCGCACGCGATGGCCGTCGGCGACAAGCGTGCCGAAGGCAAGCGCTTCACCGGTCGCCCAGTCGAT
>BFBZ01000010.1_pt370 | contig 22189 bp, 22 predicted proteins | sample 1888401 | NCBI WGS metagenome assembly BFBZ01 (sample SAMD00112614, study PRJDB3348) | symbiont metagenome | host: Chara braunii | reverse complement strand
GCGGAATGATCCCGTGGCGTCAGGCAAGCCCTTCCTCGCGGAGCGCTTGTGCGACGGAGGGCATCTCCTTCATTCGGGCGAAATAGGCTTGGAGACGCTCCGGCAGCTCAACGCCGTGAATGGGCGCCCATCGCAGCGCCCAGAAAAGATAGGGGTCGGCGATCGTCATTCGGTCGCCCAGCAGGAAGGTGTTGTCGCCGAGCTGCCGCGCAAGCGAAGCAAAGTGCTTGGTCAGCATGTCACGTGCCCTGTCCTGCTCCGGCGTCGGCAGGTTCTTGAAGAACGGTCTCATATTGCCGTGGATCTCGGTGGCCATGAAGGAGACGGCCTCCAGCGCGCGCCAGTGCGTGATGCCCTCCTCGGGAAGCAGAGTCTCGCTCCGGTGCGCGATGTAGGCCAGAATGGCAAGGTTCTCGGTCAGCACCGTTCCGTCGTCGAGTTCCAGCGCGGGCACGTAGCCCCTGGGGTTGACCGTCAGGTAATCGCGCCCGTCTTCGGTCCGCTTCTCGCGGTTGATGCCGACGAGCTTGTAGGAAAGCCGCGCTTCGATCAGCGCGATGTGATCCGCCAGGCTGCAGGCACCGGGCGCGTAGTAGAAGATCATGATAGGCTCCGTATGTGGTCCAACTTGTTGACCAACATCAGATCCGTGACTATCTCGTCAAACGCATATCTTCAGGACCAAGTCATATGGATGTGTCCATGTCGGTTGAAGTTTCCGCGGGTTGCCAATGGGTGAGCGAGGTTCTCAACCAGGTCGGCGACAAATGGACGGTGCAGGTCGTGGTGGCGCTTCGCGATCAGCCACGGCGCTTCAACGACATCAAGCGTCACGTTGCCGGCATCTCGCAGCAGATGCTGACGCGGACGCTCAAGGCGCTTGAACGCGACGGTCTGGTCGTGCGCACGGTCCGCTCCAGCACACCGCCGCAGGTAGACTATGCGTTGACCGAGGTTGGCCGATCGCTGTCAGGGACGGTACGGCAGCTCGCAGAATGGGCGGTCGCGAATCGCGCAACCATCCATGCAAGCCGTCAGCAATACGACACAGGCCGCCAAAGCGCGATGAGATTGGATTGAATCGTCATCGCGCTTCAGCTTGTTGCTTGAGCATGATCTTCTCGGAAGACCGCTTCGCACTTTTCCAGATCATCCGCGAGCCGCGGTCGGTGCCCCCCGGCGCCGGTCAGACGAAAGCGCTGAGACCGGTGATGTCCCGACCGACGATCAGCGACTGGATCTCGGCGGTGCCTTCGTAGGTGACAAGGCTTTCCATGTCGCACATGTGGCGCATGACGTGGAAATCGAGCGTGATACCGTTGCCGCCGAGCACGTCGCGCGCCATCCGGCACACGTCGCGTCCCTTGACGCTGCAATAGTATTTGGCGAGCGCGGCCATCGTCTCTTCCAGCTTGCCGTCGTCGATCAAGCGGCCAAGCCGGATGCAATAAAGCTGCATCGCGGTGACGTCGCCGAGCATGTTGACCAGGATCGACTGGATCATTTGGGATTTGGCGATCGGCTTGCCGAACTGGACCCGGCGCTGCGCGTAGGTCAGGGCGATGTCGTAGGCCGCAACGGCATTCCCGAGCGACGCCCAGGCCACCGTATTGCGGGTGCCCATCAGCACCCGAGCGCAATCCTTGAACGAATTGCAGTTCTGCAGGCGCGCGTCCTCCGAGACCCGGCAGTCGGTGAGCGTGATGTCGGCATTCTGCACCATGCGCAGCGACACCTTGCCCCCGATCTTGGTCGCCCTGTAGCCGGGATTGTCCTTCTCGACCACGAAGGCCTTGACCTGCTTGTCGGCGACGTCGCGGGCGTAGACCACGATATAGTCGCACCAGACGGCATTGCCCGGCCAGCGCTTGCGGCCATTGATCACCCACTCGTCGCCTTCGCGCTTCGCGGTGGCTTCGAGGCCGACCGAATCCGATCCGTGATCGGGCTCGGTCAGAGCGAACGCGCCGACCTTCTCGAACCGTGCCATCTGCGGCAGGTAGCGCTGCCGCTGCTCTCCGGAGCCGAGCAGGTTGATCGACTGCATCGCCAGTCCGAGATGAACGGCGAAGAAGGTCGCGATGCTCGAATCGATCCGGCTGAGCTCCATCATGACCAGGCCGGCGCCGACCGCGGTCATCGGCCGGCACCCGTGCTCGCGCATGTTGTGATCGCCGACGATGTTCAGCGCTGCGATCTTGGGCACCAGTTCAAAGGGAAACTCGCCGCGCTCCCAATAGGAGTTGACGATCGGCAACACCTCGCTCTCGCCGAACGCGCGCACCTTGGCGAGGATCTCGACCTCTTCCGGCGTCAATTGCTCCTTCATCAGGAAATAGTCGGTGCCGCGGGCGCGTCCGATGTTGTCACTGAGCTTGTCGGTGATGGGGTCGGCCATGAGGTTCCTCCTTGATATGATTGGCGGGCAGTTTTTTTGGATGCCTCGCCGCTTCGACGTCGCTGTGCTGCGATCTGGTGCTCGATCAGGTACGCGGAATCGTCTCTCTCACGATGCCCCTTCGCCTTGTCTTCCGAGTCATGCTGGAAGCTGAAGTTCGGCTAAGACGGCGCACCGTTGAGGTGCTGAACGGTGGTCTCTGCGTTGCTGAAGCGCGCATGAGATGTGCGCGTTCAGGCAAATGCGCGTTCGACCTCACGCGAGCATGGCAACGGCGGTTCGGCCATACTGCGTCAACAAGAATTCGGTCGCAACCGGATAGGGAGTTTCGACAGGGCCTCGCCGTTGCGCGCGATCTCCCGAATGGAGCAGCGCGGAGGTGCGAAGCGGACAGGCTGAGGTGCGAATCGGACAGCGACTTGCTCGGCGGGAGTCGTCTGATCGTGCCAAATCACGTTCGGCCAAAAGCACGCGATCATGCCGTGAGGTCGCTCGCCGATCCTAAATCCGGCGTCAGAATCTGGCGCATTTGTCAGTTGAAGTCGGCATTGCGCGCGCGTCTTCTGATGATCCTCTGCATGCGGCGACACCACGCTCGTCGTAGTCCCAATCAGGGAGAGGGTTTCATGAAGAACAGGCTGTTCACGTTTCTCACGGCGGTGACACTCGCTGCCAGCGTTGCACTTGCACCGGTCGCTTTTGCGAGAGGCGGTGGTGGCGGCGGCGGACATGGCGGTGGCGGTGGACATGGCGGTGGCTTCGGTGGTGGCATGCACGGTGGCGGCTTCGGCGGCGGCATGCATGGCGGCGGCATGGCGTTCGCCGCGATGGGCGGCGGCGGGCATTTCGCAGGTGGTCACTTCGGCGGCGCCCGCTTCGCGGGTGCAGGCGCATTCGGGCCGCGGTTTGCCGGCGCGGGATTCCATGGCGCGCGCTTCTTCCATCATGGCGGCTTCTTCCATCANTCCCTGAAATAGATTGCAGGGGGCGCCTCATTTGATCCACAGCGCGCCTTGATGAATCAATCCGGGATGGTTCATAAGCGGCGTCCGCGCCATCGGTGAGCCGGCGGCGCAACGGGATCAGAGAGAGAAGCGTGGCCAAGATTCATCATCAGATTGCGCAGGAGCTGGGGGTTCGCGACGAGCAGGTCGAGGCGGCGGTGACGCTGCTCGACGGTGGCGCCACGGTGCCGTTCATCGCGCGATACCGCAAGGAGCTTACCGGCGCGCTCGATGATGCGCAGCTGCGCACGCTGGAAGAACGGCTGACCTATCTGCGCGAGCTCGAGGAGCGTCGCACCGCGGTGCTCAATTCGATCCGCGAGCAGGGCAAGCTCGATGCCGCGCTCGAAGCCCAGATCATGGCGGCCGACAGCAAGGGCCGTCTGGAAGACATCTATCTGCCGTACAAGCCGAAGCGCCGCACCAAGGCCGAGATCGCCAAGGAGGCCGGGCTCGAGCCGCTCGCCGACATGCTGCTGGCGAAGCCCGAGAACGAGCCGAAGGAGGTCGCCGCACCCTTCGTCAATGCCGACAAGGAAGTCGCGGATGTCGCCGCCGCGCTCGAAGGCGCGCGTGCGATCCTGGTCGAACGCTTCGCCGAGGATGCCGATCTGATCGGCGCGCTGCGCGAGGAGATGTGGTCGAACGGCATCATGGCCTCGACCGTCCGCACCGGCAAGAAGACCGAGGGCGAGAAGTTCAAGGACTATTTCGACTTCTCCGAGCCGCTGCCGAAGCTGCCGTCGCACCGCATCCTGGCGCTGTTCCGCGGCGAGAAGGAAGAGGTCCTCGACCTTACCATCAAGCCGGAGGCCGAGGCGCCGGCCGTCGGTGTGCCCGGCCTCTACGAGCTGCGGATCATGAACCGCTTTGCGATCTCCAATCAGGGGCGCAAGGGCGACAAGTGGCTGGCGGAGACGGTGCGCTGGGCCTGGCGAACCAAGATCCAGATCCATCTCAACATCGATCTGCGGATGCGGCTGTGGGCTGCGGCTGAGACCGAGGCGGTGCGCGTGTTCGCCTCGAATTTGCGTGACCTCTTGCTCGCCGCGCCGGCCGGCGCCCGCGCCACCATGGGGCTCGACCCCGGCTATCGCACCGGCGTCAAGGTCGCGGTGATCGATGCCACCGGCAAGGTGGTGGCGCATACGGCGATCTATCCGCATGAACCGCAGCGGCGCTGGGACGAGTCGCTTGCTATCCTCGGCAAGCTTGCGATCGAGCATGGCGTCGAGCTGATTGCGATCGGCAACGGCACTGCGTCGCGCGAGACCGACAAGCTCGCCACCGAACTGGTGAAGCGGCTGCCCGAGCGCAAGATGACCAAGATCGTGGTCTCCGAAGCCGGCGCGTCGGTTTATTCGGCCTCCGCCTTCGCCTCGAGCGAATTGCCTGATCTCGACGTCACCATTCGCGGCGCGGTATCGATCGCAAGGCGCTTGCAGGATCCGCTCGCCGAACTGGTCAAGATCGATCCGAAGGCGATCGGCGTCGGCCAGTACCAGCACGATCTCGGCGAGGCCAAGCTGGCGCGTTCGCTCGATACCGTGGTGGAGGACTGCGTGAACGCGGTCGGCGTCGACGCCAACACCGCATCGGTGCCGCTGCTCGCGCGAGTGTCGGGCATCGGCCAGGGGCTGGCGCAGAGCATCGTGCAGCACCGCGACGCCAACGGTCCGTTCAAGTCGCGCAAGGCGCTCAAGGACGTGCCGCGGCTCGGACCGAAGGCGTTCGAGCAGTGCGCCGGCTTCCTGCGCATCACCAATGGCGACGATCCGCTCGATACCTCCGGCGTGCACCCGGAAGCCTATCCGGTGGTGCGCCGCATCCTCGAAGCGACCAAGAGCGACATCAAGGCGCTGATCGGCAATGCCGAGATCGTGCGCGGCCTGAAGCCGCAATCCTTCGTGGACGACACTTTTGGCCTGCCGACGGTGACCGACATTCTGCGCGAGTTGGAGAAGCCCGGCCGCGACCCACGTCCCGCGTTCAAGGCGGCGGTGTTCAAGGACGGCGTCGAGGAGGTCAAGGATCTCAAGAAGGGCATGATCCTCGAGGGCACCGTGACCAACGTCGCAGCGTTCGGCGCCTTCGTCGACATTGGCGTGCATCAGGACGGTCTGGTGCACATCTCGGCGATGTCGCGCAATTTCATCAAGGACCCGCGCGAGGTGGTGAAGCCGGGCGATATCGTCAAGGTCAAGGTGCTCGACGTCGAGGTCGCGCGCAAGCGCATCGCGCTGACCTTGCGGCTCGACGACGAGATCGGACCGAAGAAGGACAATGCCGGGCCGTCACGCGATTTTTCGCGCGGCACGGCCAAGATGTCTTCGTCGGCGCCGCGTCGTCCGCAGGAGCAGTCCGGCGGCGGCGCGCTTGCCGAGGCGCTACGCCGCGCCGCCGAGAAAAGCGGGCGCGGCAAGCCGACCTGACGGAACGCCCCATCTCGTGGCGCATCGCCACTGTGCGATGCGCCAGCTTTGCATCAACGCCGGGGGCGTGGCAGTAGCGCTCATGCCTCCGGGGGCAGGAAGTCGTCCATGTTCAACAGCGGATGCGGGTATTTGAACGTGTTCATGGACATCGGCAGGACCATGCCTTCCGGTGCACCCGGTATGAAATAATTGCCCTGGTACTGGTTCGGCAGCGCCATCGCTGAACCAGGTTCGTAGGACGTGCCGATCGGCGCATAGCTCATGTCGGTGCCGAACACCGCGTGCAGCGCCAGATCGACAAAGTTCATATACTTGAGCGTTCCGCGCAGATGCGTATCCTGTGCGATCAGCGCCGTGATGCTGTCCTTGACGTAGAACAGCGACGCCATGTCCTTGACGACGCCGTTGAAATCATGCGCGCCGTCGTGATGCACAACGTAATTGTGCCCGGTTTCCTTCATGATGACGCGCCGGACGTAGGACGGCAGGTCGCCGTGGAACAGGCGGATGCGCCGGGCCGCCTCGGGATAAAGCCGGCGAACCCGCTCATGGGTGAATTGCAGGTAGGGCGCGTGCAGGTCGATCAGGTCGAGATCGAAATCGAACGAACCCATGCAACCCGCGATGAACGCCGACGCGCCGCCCATGTAGACGCCGACCTCGGCGACCCGGTCGTACTGCCCGTTGAAATCGCGCAGCGTCCGCACCAGATCGAAATAGTACTGGCTGGAGCACTGGTCTTCGTACGGCAGATCCGTTTGCTGTTGCTGCCGATCGATGATCCGATCGAATATCCGGTTTTGCCCGCGCTGGATGGCGCTGGTGTAGAGGGCGCGAAACCCGCTGAACAGCTCGATGCCGAGCTTCTCCGCCGGATTGGCGATGTCTTCGAGGCTGCGATCCGGCTCGATGAATTCGCCCAGGGGCATCTCGGTATTCTCGTATAATGCCCCCTGCCGCGGCGGAGGTTGCCGAGCGCGCGGCCAGCGGGCGTATTCCAAGCGTTCTCCTCTGTAACGCAGCAGGCGGCGATTTCAGGCAGGGTTTCTGCTCCGAGATTCAGCCCCGCCGGCGGCGTCCGGCCGAACGGTTCGCGCGGCTCGTCCGGCCGCGGTCTCCGATCAACCATCTGCGCCGCGCGCTGGCTCGCCGGCCGATCAAGCGTCGCTCCGGCAACCCCGCAAATGGGCGCCGTCTCGGCGCCCGGTGCGATCAAACGAAGGCGCTCAGCCCGGTGATGTCCCGACCGACGATCAGGGACTGGATTTCGGCGGTACCTTCGTACGTGACCAGGCTTTCCATGTCGCACATGTGGCGCATGACGTGGAAATCGAGCGTGATGCCGTTGCCGCCGAGCACGTCGCGCGCCATCCGGCACACATCGCGTCCCTTGACGCTGCAATAGTACTTGGCGAGCGCGGCCATCGTCTCCTCCAGCTTGCCGTCGTCGATCAGGCGGCCGAGCCGGATGCAGTAAAGCTGCATCGCGGTGACGTCGCCGAGCATGTTGACCAGGATCGATTGAATCATCTGTGACTTGGCGATCGGCTTGCCGAACTGGATCCGGCGTTGCGCGTAGGTCAGGGCGATGTCGTAGGCCGAAACCGCATTTCCGAGCGACGCCCAGGCCACCGTGTTGCGGGTGCCCATCAGCACCCTGGCGCAATCCTTGAACGAATTGCAGTTCTTCAGGCGCGCGTCCTCCGGGACCCGGCAGTCGGTGAGCGTGATGTCGGCGTTCTGCACCATCCGCAGCGACACCTTGCCCCCGATCTTGGTCGCCTTGTAGCCCGGATTGTCCTTCTCGACGACGAACGCCTTGACCTGCTTGTCGGCGACGTCGCGGGCGTAGACCACGATGTAGTCGCACCAGACCGCATTGCCCGGCCAGCGCTTGCGGCCGTTGATCACCCACTCGTCGCCGTCGCGCTTCGCGGTCGCTTCGAGGCCGACCGAATCCGATCCATGATCGGGCTCGGTCAGGGCGAACGCGCCGACCTTCTCGAACCGGGCCATCTGCGGCAGGTAGCGCTGTCGCTGCTCTTCGGAGCCAAGCAGGTTGATCGACTGCATCGCCAGCCCGAGATGAACGGCGAAGAAGGTCGCGATGCTCGAATCGATCCGGCTGAGCTCCATCATGACCAGGCCGGCGCCGACCGCGGTCATCGGCCGGCACCCGTGCTCGCGCATGTTGTGATCGCCGACGATGTTCAGCGCTGCGATCTTGGGCACCAGTTCAAAGGGAAACTCGCCGCGCTCCCAATAGGAGTTGACGATCGGCAACACCTCGCTCTCGCCGAACGCGCGCACCTTGGCGAGGATCTCGACCTCTTCCGGCGTCAATTGCTCCTTCATCAGGAAATAGTCGGTGCCGCGGGCGCGTCCGATGTTGTCACTGAGCTTGTCGGTGATGGGGTCGGCCATGAGGTTCCTCCTTGATATGATTGGCGGGCAGTTTTTTTGGATGCCTCGCCGCTTCGACGTCGCTGTGCTGCGATCTGGTGCTCGATCAGGTACGCGGAATCGTCTCTCTCACGATGCCCCTTCGCCTTGTCTTCCGAGTCATGCTGGAAGCTGAAGTTCGGCTAAGACGGCGCACCGTTGAGGTGCTGAACGGTGGTCTCTGCGTTGCTGAAGCGCGCATGAGATGTGCGCGTTCAGGCAAATGCGCGTTCGACCTCACGCGAGCATGGCAACGGCGGTTCGGCCATACTGCGTCAACAAGAATTCGGTCGCAACCGGATAGGGAGTTTCGACAGGGCCTCGCCGTTGCGCGCGATCTCCCGAATGGAGCAGCGCGGAGGTGCGAAGCGGACAGGCTGAGGTGCGAATCGGACAGCGACTTGCTCGGCGGGAGTCGTCTGATCGTGCCAAATCACGTTCGGCCAAAAGCACGCGATCATGCCGTGAGGTCGCTCGCCGATCCTAAATCCGGCGTCAGAATCTGGCGCATTTGTCAGTTGAAGTCGGCATTGCGCGCGCGTCTTCTGATGATCCTCTGCATGCGGCGACACCACGCTCGTCGTAGTCCCAATCAGGGAGAGGGTTTCATGAAGAACAGGCTGTTCACGTTTCTCACGGCGGTGACACTCGCTGCCAGCGTTGCACTTGCACCGGTCGCTTTTGCGAGAGGCGGTGGTGGCGGCGGCGGACATGGCGGTGGCGGTGGACATGGCGGTGGCTTCGGTGGTGGCATGCACGGTGGCGGCTTCGGCGGCGGCATGCATGGCGGCGGCATGGCGTTCGCCGCGATGGGCGGCGGCGGGCATTTCGCAGGTGGTCACTTCGGCGGCGCCCGCTTCGCGGGTGCAGGCGCATTCGGGCCGCGGTTTGCCGGCGCGGGATTCCATGGCGCGCGCTTCTTCCATCATGGCGGCTTCTTCCATCATCATCGCTTCCATCGCTTCGCATTCTTCGGCGCGCCCTATCTCTATGCCGGCTATGACGATGGCTGCTGGCGCAGAGCCTGGACGTCCTATGGGCTGCAATGGGTCAATGTGTGCGGGGACTATTGGTGATCGCCCAACCACCCGCATCGTTGTCGCGGCCGTCGCCAGACGTTCCATCCAGCCCCGGAATGGGATAGTCTGGCGGCGACCGTCGCGGGATGCTCGAGAGTTCCAGAACTCGGAGAGTTCAAGACGCCACGGAGAGTTCAAGAGTATGACCGGAGCGCATCGCCGCATTCTCGTCGTCGAGGACGATCCTGAAACCGCCGATCAACTCGTCGAGGAGCTCACCATCAGTGGCTATGACGTGGATCTGGCGGCAAACGGCCGCGAGGCGCTGAGCCGAGGCGCGGCGCGGGACTACGCGGTGATCACGATCGATCGCATGCTGCCCGACATCGACGGCATCACGGTGATGCGCCAGATGCGTGACGGCGGCATCGCGGTGCCGTTCCTCATCATCAGTGCGCTCGGTGAGGTCGACGACCGGGTGCGCGGCTTGCGCGCCGGTGGCGACGACTATCTCGTCAAGCCGTTCTCCTTTGTCGAATTGCTGGCGCGGTTGGAGGCGCTGGGTCGCCGCAGCGAGATCGTCGCCAAGGAGACCATCCTGCGGGTCGGCGATCTCGCGGTGGATCTGATCGCGCGCGCAGCCAGCCGCCGCGGCCGCAAGATTCCGCTGCTACCGAGGGAATTTCAACTGCTCGAGTATCTCGCGCGCAACGAGGGCCGTGTGGTGTCGCGCGCCATGCTGCTGCAGCATGTATGGGACCTGCATTTCGATCCGTCGACCAACATCATCGATGTCTATGTCGGGCGCGTGCGCCGCAAGGTCGACGACCAGCAAGCCTATCCGCTGATCCACACGATTCGCGGCATCGGATACTGCCTCCGTGATCCTGGCTAAGACCCTTGGCTCATCGACGTTCCGTCTGGCCCTGATCGCCATCGGTGTCTTCGGCCTGATCGTGTCCGCGATCTTCGCGTACGTCTATTGGTCGACGCTGTCTTATGTGCGCGATCGGTCCGACCGCGCAATCATGACCGACCAGGCCGGCCTCGATGATGTCTACGCGCGGTCCGGCCGCGATGGGCTGACCGCGCTGATCGCGCAACGTGTCGCTGACAAGGGCTTTGCCGATCATGTTTATCTGCTGACCGGCCCCGGTTCTGCGGTGCTTGCAGGGAATCTCCGGCAATGGCCGCCGGACGCTGCCGGGCAGGGATGGTCTGAATTTCGCGTCTCGCTGCCGCAGCTCTCCCTGGAAAGCGCGCTGGTGCGCGCCATGACGGAGACCTTGTCAAACGGCGACCGGCTGCTGGTCGGCCGCGACATCGGCGATCTCGATGGCTTCATGGCGCAGATCAGGGCCGCAGGGATCGCCGTTGTGGTGCTGATCATCGGGCTGGCGGCTGCCGCCAGCATCGGGGTCACGCGGCGGACGGTCGGCCGGATCGAGTCGATCAATGCGACCAGCCGTGCCATCATGTTCTCTGGTCTCGACCAGCGGATCCCGCTTCGTGGCAGTCACGACGAATGGGATCGCGTCGCCGAGAATCTCAATCTGATGCTGGATCGTATCCAGACGCTGATGGGAGACGTCAAGCAGGTCAGCGAGAACATCGCCCACGATCTGCGCACGCCGCTGACGCGGATGCGCGGCCGGCTCGAAAAGGCTTATCACACACCGCGCAGCGGCGAAGCCGACGCGGCGTTGATCGGCGACACCATCGCCGATCTCGATGCGGTGCTCGGGATGTTCGCGTCGATCACGCGGATATCGGAGATCGAGACGCGGGCGCGCAAGGGGGCGTTTCGCAGCGTCAATCTCGCCGAGATCGCGGGCGAGGTGGTCGAGCTCTATGACGCCGCGGCCGAACAGGTCACCACCAGTCTCGGTCTTGCCGGCGATCCGGAGGTGCTGGTCACCGGCGACCGCGATCTGTTGTTCGACGCCATCGCTAATCTCGTCGACAACGCCATCAAGCATGGTCGCCCGGGTGGACGGGTGACCGTGACCTGCGACAATGAGGAGGGTGGCGGAGTGATCGCGATCGCCGACAACGGCCCCGGCATCGCTCCGGACCAGCGCGACCACGTCTTCAAGCGCTTCTACCGGCTCGAGCAAAGCCGCTACACGCCGGGCAACGGCCTCGGTCTTAGCCTCGTGGCGGCGGTCGCGAGCCTGCACGGCGCGCGGATCGAGTTACGCGATAACGCGCCGGGATTGCTGTGCAGGATCGTCTTTCCGGCGGCGGAAGCGTAGTTGAACCGTCATTCCGGGGCCCGCGAAGCGGGAGCCCGGAATCCATTTCACCACGCGTGATGCGGTTCAATGGATTCCGGGCTCAGCCCTTTGGGCTGCCCCGGAATGACGAGGGTGGGAAACGCCGCTGATTTGCCCGATGGAGCAAGCCTCTGCGTCAAAACCGCGACGCCATCTCCACGAGCCGCGCGTGCGCCGCATCACGCGCCGCGCGGATCGGCTCCGTGGGCCCGGTGGTCGGGCCGATCGGGACGAAGCGCACGTCGTTGATGCCGATGAAGCGCAACACCTCGCGCAGATACGGCGTCGCCATATCGATGCGGCCGCGGTTCATGCCGGTAACGAAATCGCTGCCGCTCGCCAGGATCACGATCGTCGGGCGGTCCTTGAGCAGCGGCAGGTAACCCTGTGCCGGATCGAACCGGAAGGTCAGTCCGGGCTGGATGATGACGTCGAGCCAATGCTTGAGCTTGTAGGGGATGCCGAAATTCCACATCGGCGTCGAGACCAGCACCCGATCGGCCAGCGACAGTTGCAACGCCAGGCGCTCGGCGATCGCAAACGCATCGCGCTGCGCAGTGTTGAACGGCTTGCCGCCGATGCGGGCATATTTGGCCTCCAGTACGTCACCCTCGAATTCCGGCAACGGTTCGCGCCAGAGGTTCATGGCGTCGATCTCCCAGTCCGGGCGTGCCTTGTGGAAACCCTCGACGAAGACGCGGGCGCCGGCCGCCGATTCCGAATCGGCGCGGGGAGAGCAGGCGAGATGCAGCAGCTTCGGCACCGCGCCTCCTCAGCCGAGCGCCTTGATGACCGCGTCGGCGTTAGTCACGACGGAGACGTTCTGCAAGGCAAAATTGATCGCGGCGTTGTGCCAGTCGGCGTTCATGGTCGAGCAGCAATCCTCCGGCACGATCATGAAATAGCCCTTGTCGGCGCCGGTGCGCGCGGTGTGCTCGACCGACATATTGGTCCAGGCGCCGGTGTTGATGATCATGTCGCGACCGGTCGCCTTCAGGATCGTCTCGAGCCGCGTGCCTTCCCAGGCGCTCATCCGCATCTTCTCGACCACGAAGTCGCCCGGGCGCGGTTCGAGCCCGGAGACCGGCGCGGCACCCCAGCTGCCACGCACCATCGCCTTGCTGTCGACCAGGCCCTCGAACAGCGGTGCGTTCAGGGTCACGCCGGGCGCGCCCGGTTCGACGACGAACCAGACGTGGATGATGGCGACGCCGCGCGCCCGCGCAGCCTCGGCGACGCGGCGGACGTTCTCGATAACATGCTGCTGGCGCGCATGCGCAGGCGCACCCGACTCGGCAAATGCGCCGCCATCCATGATGACGTCGTTCTGCATGTCCTGGATGATCATCGCGCAACGCCGCGGATCGATCTGCATCTCGCCGCCGGCGAGATTGGGCGCGGAGGGGGACGTTGTGGCGTCAGCGCTGCCATGCCTGCCGCTCATATAGGGCTCGTGGCGCGGCCCGACCTTGGTCGGGATCGCGTAGACCGAATGAGTTGCGGTCAGATAGAGCGTGCGGAAATCGGCGCCTCCCCAGGCGAGATTGGCGACGAGCTCGGGCAGGCGGACCTTGCCGAGCAGGTCGCCAGCCGGCGAATAGACCCAGACGCCGCCGGGTGCGGTGACCCAGACATTGCCGCGCTGGTCGCATTTCATGCCGTCGGGCAGGCCGGGCTCGAGCTCGGAGCGGATACCGGAGGCGAACACGCGGGGATTGGCGAGCGAGCCATCGGCGCTGACATCGAAGGCGCGGATCAGCGCCTGCACGGTGTCGTTGACATAGAGAATGCGCTCGTCGGGCGAGAAGCACAGCCCGTTCGGCTGCTCGAACAGATAGCGATCGACCAGCAGTTTCGGCGCGCCGCCGCCGGGCGGCACGCGATAGACGCCCTGGAAGCCGAGCTGGCGCGGCCGCTCGACGCCGTAGACCGGCATGCGGCCGTACCAGGGATCGGAGAAATAGATCGCGCCGGAGGAATGGACGCAGACGTCGTTCGGGCTGTTGAGCTCCTGGTTCTCGTAGTGGGAGGCCAGCACCTCGCGACGCCCGTCGGGCCGTTCGCGGATCAGCGAGGACGTGGCGTGCTCGCAGACGATCAAATTGAGGTCGGCGTCATAGGTCATGCCGTTGCATTTGTTCGACGGACGCTTGACCTCGACCACGCCGCGCCGCGCGTCCCAGCGCCGGCGCACGTCGCCGGGCATGTCGGAGAACAGCAGGAAGTGATCGACCGGATGCCAGATCGGCCCCTCCGTGAAGTCGAAGCCGGTGCCGACCTGGCCGACCGGCGCGTAGGGGTCGATCAGATCTTCGAATTCGCGGCGCAGCGTGACATGCGTCATCGTGACGGGCCTTCGCGGTTACGCCGGGAACCAGCTGCGTTGCGGCAAGCTTTGCACGACAGGCCCGGGCACTTGGTCATGCAGGCGGCCGACCACCGTGCCGCCTTCGATCTTGGCCGGGCGATCATGCACCGGCAGCAGATAGCGCGAACCGGCGAGCAACTTCTTGATCGATGCCTTCTCGGCGCGCTTGCTGGTGCCGTGATTGCCTGTCGTGCGCGGCTCGGCATCGTGGATTTCGTTGAAGGGATTGATGATCTGGTCGTTGAAATCGTAGATCACGTCGCCGCAGATGGTCGCGATGCCGTCGGCGGTGTGGACGTGGATGTTCATCGATCCTTCGGTGTGGGCGTTGGCGGCGTCGCAGTAAACGCCGGGCATCAGCTCGACCGGACCCGTGATCTCGAGATCGAGGAAGCGCAGCGCGCTCTTGGTGTGCAGACGATCGATCAGATGCTTGATGTCGGGAGCCGGGTATTGCGGGTGCATCAGGCCGGAGACGGAATATTCCAGCTCCTTGCGGTTGACGACGACGGTGGTGTTCATTGGGAACAGATCGTCCTTGCCGGCATGGTCGATGTGCAGGTGAGTGTGGCAGACGAAACGGACGTCGCCCATCCGCACGCCGTGGCGGGCGAGCTGGTTCTCGATCATGTTCTCGTGGAACTGGAGTCCGCGCATGCCGAGCGTCTCCATGATCTGGTTGGAGCGGTAGCCGGTGTCGACCAGCACGGGGTAGGGGCCACCGAGGATCAAAAAGCCAAGCGTCAGCACGCGGCGGGTGCGGCCGCAATTGTGCCCGAGCACAAGGAAGCTCGATTCGAGCTCGATATCGCCATAGTCCAGGATCTTGATCTCCAACGGCATCTGTCTCCCTCCCAATTCATGTTCGTTGTTGTGCTCGCGCCCGCAGCACGCCTATGGCCCCAGCCGATAGACCCGCTCAGCCGTCGTGCTGAAGATCGCCGCGCGCTGCTCCGCGCTGAGCGGTTCGGCGGCCGCCTTGAAGGCGTCGATCAGGTCGCGATAGCTGGTCCACAGCTTCTCGATCGGAAAATTTGAGCCGAACAGGCAGCGGTCCGCGCCGAAGATCGCGACCGTATCGGTCACGACGCCGGCGATATGCGCGGCGTCATTGCGGTGGATGAAGGTGCCGAGCCCGGAGAGCTTCGACACCACGTTGGGACATTGCGCGAGCCGCGCCATGCCGGCGCGCCAGGTGGCGCGGCCTTGCGGCGACAGATCCTCGAGCATGCCGGCATGTTGCAGAATGAAGGTCACCTTCGGGCAGGCCGCGGCGAGGCCTGCGGCGTCGGCCATCTGTGGCGCGAACACCTGAAGATCAAAACTCCAGCCATAGTCGGCGAGATGTCCGACATTGCTCCGGATTACTGGATCAGTACAGAGGTCGGCGCGTGCCGCGAAGCGATACAGCGGGTTCTCGTGCCAGTGCAGCTGCATGCGCACGCCGCGCACCAGCGGATAGCGCTTGAGGCGATCGAGCTGCGGGCGGACATCGTCGACCGAGAAATCGGCATAGGCGACGAGAGCGTGCGGCCAGCCATGCTGGTCCGCGGTCTGCTGCACCCAGGCCGCCTCGTCCTCGAACCGGCCGTTCGGCCAGTTGGTCTGGACATAGACCGAGCGGGTGACGCCGCTGCTCTTGAGGTCGTCGAGATATTCCTCGATCGGATAGTCGCGGCGGATCGGCTCGTAGGGGCCGAAGATACGCGGCTGCATCGGGCCGGACAGCCAGGCCAGATCGGCCTGACGCCAGATGTGATGATGTCCGTCGACAATGCCGGTCACGCGGCTCTCCTTGTTGCAAGCGACAGCAGATGCGCAACTATCACCGCGCTCGATCCGCCGTCCGCGAGATCATCCACAAAGCGCTGGATCGCGATCAGCGCCTCGGTTTGCGGCTTGAAGCCGGGGGCCGTCGCGAGTGGCGTCAGCCAGCTGACGCGCCAGGCCCGGCGCGACAGTTTTGCCACGGCATCGCGCAAGGCGGCTGGATCGCCGCGCTCGAGACCGTCGGAGACGATCACTACAGCGGCGCCGCGGGCATATCCGCCGAACCGCGGCACGGCGAGGAAGGCCTGCAGCGCATCGCCGATCCGTGTGCCGCCGTCCCAATCGCTGACCAGGAACGAGGCCGCGCTCAGCGCCTGTTCGCGCCGCTTCAGCCGCAGCGCCGGCGTCACGCGGGTCAGCCGCGTGCCGAAGGTGAACACCTCGACGGTGCCGCCTGACTGCACCAGCGCGTGCGCCAGCCGCATGTTCTCCTCGGTGCGCGCCTTCATCGAGCCGGAGACGTCAATCAGGAACAGGATCTTGCGCGGGCGCTGGCGGCGGCGCATCCGTCCCAGCCGCAGCACCTCGCCGTCATTGCGAACGCTCTCGCGCAGCGTGCGGCGGAGGTCAGCGAACGGTCCGCTGCGCGCCCGCCGCCGCCTGTGGCCACGCCGTCGTGGCAACCGCCGGGCCGCTTCGCGTGACAATTGCCGCAGCGGATCGCTTGTTGCGATCTGCGCGAAGCGGCGTTCGACCAGCGCCTCGGCCCGCGCCGCGGCGAGACCGGATTCATTGGCCTCGTCGGCGAGCGGCGGCTCGTCATTGCCGCGGCTTTCCTCCTGGAGGCGGACAGTTTCCTCGTCCTCGCCCTCGGCCTGCTCGATCGCCTCAGCGCCACGGAAGTGGATGTCGAACAGCCGGTCGAATGTCGCGCGGCGCTCCGGCGGTGGTGCCAGAGTCGCGAGCCCGCCGCGGCGGATGTGCTCGAGGCTGCGCGGCCCGAGCAATTCGATCGCAGCCAGAAAGCTCGTGGTCTGCTCCGGCGCAACCGAGAAGCCGTTGCCGCGCAACAGCGCGACAAAGGCGACGAATATCTGCGCCGCGCGCGGCAGCTGGAGATCGTCGCTCACGCCGCTGCCTCCGCGATGATCGCATCGAGCCGCGGCGAGATGAAATGCAGGTCTTCCTCGTCCTTCAGTGCGACGCCGATCGAACGCTTGAAAGCATCCGGCCAGCGCGCGCCGCCCTTGTTGAGCAGGGTCGCGGCCTCGGCCCAGTCGACCGCCTCGGCGATCCCCGGTGCCTTGCTCAGCGGCTGTCTCTTATACACATCTAGATGTGTATAAGAGACAGATGATGATCTGCGCCTCCCGCTCCGGCTCGGGATAGGCGATGTAGTGGTAGACGCAGCGCCGCCGCAGCGCCTCGTGCAGGTCGCGGGTCCGGTTCGAGGTCAGCACCACGACGGGATGCTCGGCGGCGCGGATCGTGCCGCGCTCCGGGATCGAGATCTGGAAGTCGGAGAGGAATTCGAGCAGGAACGCCTCGAACTCCTGGTCGGCGCGATCGATTTCGTCGATCAGCAGCACGGTCGCATCGGGCGCGCGCAGCGCGGCCAGCATCGGACGCTCGATCAAGAACGATTCGCCGTAGATATCGATGCTCTCCTCGCCGGCCTGTCTGATCGCCAGCATCTGCCGCGGATAATTCCACTCGTAGAGCGCAGCGGCGGCATCGATGCCCTCATAGCATTGCAGCCGGATCAGCCGGCGGCCGAGCACGGCTGCGATCGCTTTCGCAGCTTCGGTCTTGCCGACACCCGGCGCACCCTCCAGCAACAGCGGCTTGCCGAGCGCGAGCGAGAGATAGGAGGCGGTGGCGATGCCGTCGTCGGCGAGGTAATAGGCCGCGCGCAGCGCCTTCTCCAGCGCCTCGGGGCTGTCGATGCCGACGATGTTGCTGCGAACCGGCATGAAGCGACCTCAGCGCTGCGGCTGCGGCCGCGCGCCGCCCTGCGCCCGGATCGCACGCAGCACCTTCTCCGGCGTGATCGGCAGATCGTCGATCCGGACGCCTACCGCGTTGAAGATCGCGTTGGCGACCGCGGGCAGCACCGGGTTGGCGCACATTTCGCCCGGCCCCTTGGCGCCGAACGGACCGTCGGGCGCGGGCCGCTCCAGCACCGCGATGTCGTGCGGGCAGATGTCGCCGGGGCCCGGCATCAGATACTCGACGAAGTCGCGCGGGCCATGCACCGGCTCCGGATAGTATGGCTCCGGCGTCTCATAGAGCGCGTGGCTGACGCCCATCCAGGCGCCGCCGACCAGCTGCTGCTCGACCAGCCGCGGATTGAGCGCGCGGCCGAGCTCATAGGCCGAGTCCATCCTGACCATGTCGACCTCGCCGGTCTCGTCGTCGACCTCGACCTCGGCGACGAGGCAGGCATGGGCGTAACAGGTCGCCGGCGACATCTCGCCGGTTTCGGGGTTTACGTCCGACAGCGGCACCAGGAAGATGCCGCGGCCGGAGATCGTCTTGCCCTGCTTGAACTGGGCCGCGATCGCGACGTCCTTGGTCGAGATCGAACGGTGCGGCGCGCCTTTCACGTGGATGTTGCCGCGGCCGTCGGTCTCGAGATCGGCGGCGTTCACTTCCAGCTCCTCGGCGGCCGCCTCCATCATCACGCCTCGGGCTTCCCGCGCCGCCGCCATCACCGCGTTGCCGACGCGATGGGTGCCGCGCGAGGCGAACGAGCCCATGCAATGCGGGCCGGTGTCGGAATCTGCGGTGTCGACATAGACGTCCTCGACCGGAACGCCGAGCGTCTCGGCGCAGATCTGCCGGGTCACGGATTTCATGCCCTGGCCGAGATCGATCGAGGACAGCGCCACGGTGAACTTGCCGCTGGGGTTGGAATGCACCAACGCCTGGCTCGGGTCGCCGCCGAGATTCATGCCGATGGGATAATTGACCGACGCGATGCCGCGCCCGCGATGCCTGGTCATGGTCAGCGCCTCCTGGTGCCGAAGACGGAAGAGAAGCGGGTGGCGCCATGCGACGGCGCGCTCGGTCGCGGTGGTGGAGATGACGGTAGTGGCGACGAGGGTGGTGGCGGCGGCGGTTCCCGCGTCGCGACCGGCGCACGGTCATACGTCGTGCGCTGCTGGGATGGGGCAGGCAGCGGCGCATACGTCTCGCGCGGCGTTGGCGGCACGGCGGCACGGGCGCCGCCACCATCCTTGCGCGACGACATCCGCTTGAAGTCCTCGCGCAGCGGCCATTTGGCCTTCTCGGCGGCGACCTGCACGCATTCGATCAGCGCGGTGTTCTTGGCCTCGCGCCGGTGCGCCTTCATGTCGCCGTCGCGATAAGCATTGAGGATCCGGAATTCCATCGGGTCCATGCCGACGAGATGGGCAAGCTTGTCCATCTGGCATTCGATCGCGAAGTCCATCGCCGTGACGCCGAAGCCGCGCATCGCGGTCGCAGGCGTCCGGTTGGTGAACACGCAATAGACATCGCCATGGACGTTCGGGATCGTGTAGGGGCCGGGCAGATGGGCAGCGCATTTCACCGCCGCATAGCTCGACAGCCGGGTATAGGCGCCGCTGTCGAAATAGGCGCGCACCTTGCGGGCGACGACACGGCCGTCGCGCATCACGCCGTCCTTGATGTAGATCCGCTCGGCGCCGCGCGGCGGGCCGTATTGCATCTCCTCCTCGCGCCCGAACACGTAGCGCACCGGCCGTCCGGTCAGCATCGCACCGAGGATGCAGAGCGGCTCGGTCAGCGTATCGACCTTGCCGCCGAACCCGCCGCCGACCGTGCCGCCGATGAAATGCAGCTGGTTCGACTCGACATTGACGATCTTGGCGGTGGTGCCCAGCGCGAAGAACAGGCCTTGCGCGCAGGAATGCACGAGATAGCGGCCGTTCTGCTCGGGCGCGGCGATCGAGCCGTTGGTCTCGGTCGGCGCGTGCTCGATCGGCGACATCTGGTAGCGCTGCTCCAGCACATGGTCGGCGGAAGCGAGCGCGCGGTCGGCGTCGCCGAAGCGCAACTGCTGGCGATCATAGGTCTCGTGATAGGTGAAGGTGTTCTTGGGGTAGACCTCGTTGACGACAGGCGCGCCCGGCTTCAGCGCGTCCTCGACGTCGAACACCGCCGGCAGCACCTCATAGTCGATCTTGACCTTGGCAATCGCCTCATAGGCCTCGCGCGGGCTGTCGGCGACGATGGCGACGATCGGCTCGCCCTTGTAGCGCACCTTGTCGACCGCGAGCGACGGCTCGTCGTCCTTGCCGAAATTGATCAGGCTGAGCAGCGTGTTCAGATTGCGCGGCACGTCGGAGGCGCGGATCACGCGCCGCACCCCCTGCGACCGCTCGGCCTCCGTGGTGTCGATGCGCCGCAGTCTTGCATGAGGATGCGCGCTGCGGACCACCTTCAGATGCAGCATGCCCTGCAGCTTGTGGTCGTCGAAATACGGTGAGGTGCCGGTAACATGGCCGAGCATGTCCTGGCGCTGCGTGCCCTTGCCGATTTCCTTCAGATTGTCGTCGCGCTCGTCAGCGAAAAGGTCTTTGCGCAGTTCCAGCATGGCAGTGTCCCTTTACGCGCGGGCCCGGCCGCCGGAGGCAGCGGCCAGCACGGCGTTGATGATCGGCTCATAGCCGGTGCAGCGGCAGATATTGCCCGAGATCGCTTCGACCACTTCGGCGCGGCTCGGCTGCGGATTGTGGTCGAGCAGCGCCTTCGCGGCCATCAGCATGCCCGGCGTGCAGTAGCCGCACTGCGCGGCGAAATTGTCGGCGAAGGCGCGCTGCAAAGGGTGCAGATTGGGGCCATCTTTGATGCCGTCGAGCGTCTCGACCGAGCGGCCGGCGACGGTCTCCGCGAGGGTCAGGCAGGACAGGTGCAGTTCGCCGTCAATCAGCACGCTGCAGGTGCCGCAGCCGCCCTGGCCGCAGCCGAATTTCGGCGTCATGTCGCCGATCAGCTCGCGCAGCGCGACCAGCAGGTTGGTGCCGCTGTCGACGAAGATCGCGACGTCGCGGCCGTTGTGACGGAATTGAAGCGGGGTCTTGGCCATGCGTTCTATTCCTGACCGGACAGCAGGCGCTTGAGATGTACGCCGACGATCTCGCGGCGATACCAGGCGCTGGCGAGCGCGTTGTCGCCGGGCGAGGTGCCTTCGACGGCGGCCGCGGCGGCGGCGCTGATTGTGGAAGCGTCGAGCGAACGGCCCTCCAGCGCACGTTCGGCGGCGCGGGCGCGGATCGGCGTCGGCGCCATCGAGCCGAGCGCGACACGGGCGCCGACGATCCGGCTGCCATTGAGGGGCAGGTGCGCCGCGAGCGTGATCACCGCGCCGCCCTTGGGCTTGATCCGCGCGATCTTGCGGTAACGGAAAGCCTCGGTGCTGCCGGGCTTGGCGAAGGAGATCGCCAGCACCAGCACGCCCGTCTGCCGGTCGCGCGATTGCAGGAATTCCTCCAGCGCAATCTCGCGGCCGCCGAGGCCGCCCTGCACCGATACCGTGGCATCGAGTGCGAGCATCGCGACCGCGAAGTCGCCATAAGGCACCGGCGCGAACAGATTGCCGCCGACCGTCCCCATGTTGCGCACCGCCGGTCCGCCGATCGAGCGGGCGGGGCCGTGCAGGAAGCCGAGATCGCGCTCGGCCAGGATGCGCGCAAAGGTGACGCCGGCGCCGAGCGTGATCCGCGCGCCCGACGCGTCGATCCGCGTCATCGCATGGTCGCTGGCGCGCACGACGGTCGAGATCGAGATATCACCTTCGTTCAGCGCCCGCATCACCAGCGTGCCGCCGCCGAGATAGCGTGCGCTGCGATCCGACGACAGCGCCGCCGCCGCGTCATGGGTGCTGGTGAAGGTCTTCACCGTGACTGGCATGATGTCCTTGCCCGCTTACGCGGCCTCCTTGAGATGCCGGCGGATCGCCTCGAAGCCCGCCTGGTAGATGTCTTCCGAAACCATCTGCGTGATGCGGTCCCGGTCTTCGACCCGCGTCGTGAAGCGCGATTCCCAGTGCCAGAATGTACGGTCACCATCGGTGACCGGCAGCAGGCGGATATGCGCCACGTAGTTGAACATCGGGATCGGCGTATCGAGCAGGCAGTAGCTGAAGCTCTGTTCGAGGTCCGACAGCGCCAGCAGCTGCTCGCGCAGCTCGGCGCCGTCCTGCAGCTTGAAGCGCCTGACGCAGCCGATCTTGTCGGACGGCTGGGCTCGCTCGATGCCGCTGGTCGCGACTGCCGGGTGCCAGCGGTCATGGCCGTTGAAATCGCGCAGCACGGCCCACGCCGCATCGGTCGGTGCATCCAGGATCGTGCTTTTGACGATATGCGGCACGGCCTATCCCCCGAAAGCTCGCTTCAGCGCGTCGAACCCGCCCTGGAACACGCCGCCGCCGATATTGTTGACGAGCTCGGCCTCGCGCTCCGGCGCGCAGTC
>BFBZ01000934.1_pt1 | contig 22190 bp, 22 predicted proteins | sample 1888401 | NCBI WGS metagenome assembly BFBZ01 (sample SAMD00112614, study PRJDB3348) | symbiont metagenome | host: Chara braunii | reverse complement strand
GTCAGGGCACGCATGGCGGCAGCCCCCGCCACCATGCTTAGTGGATTGGCCGTGAAGGTTCCTGCTTGGGAAACGGCCGGCTTGCCGCGGCTGGGATCGAACACTTGCATGGTCTCGGCTCGACCGGCAACAGCGCCGATGGGCAGTCCGCCGCCGACTATCTTGCCGAAGGTGCACAGGTCCGGTTCGATCCCGTAGGTGGCGATCGCACCGCGATAGCTCAGCCGGAAACTCAGAACCTCGTCCGAAATCAGCAGGATTCCATGGCGGGTTGTGAATTCGCGCAGGAAACGCAGATACGAGGGATCGACGGGCACCAGCCCCGCGCGCGACGGAAGTGGATCGATGATGACGCATGCCAGCCTCTGCTTGTGTCGCTCCAACACCCGCTCCGTCGCAACAATGTCGTTGAACGGAATGACGACCACCTCGGCCAAGACCGACCCCGGGGTTCCATCGTTGTAGGCCTTTGCCTCTGCGGCTTCCGTTTGCCAGTCGGCAGGAATGGGATCGAAACTCGCTTCCACGTAGTCGTAATTGCCGTGATAGGCGCCTTCACACTTGGCGATCTTCGGGCGTCTGGTGATAGCGCGCGCGGCCTTGATGGCCATCATCACCGCCTCCGATCCAGTGTTTGTGAAGCGCACCTGCTCGAAGAAGCGGACCCTTTCGCAAACGATCTCGGCGAGTTCGATCTCGCTCTCGGTCGGATTGGCGAAACTGAGCCCCTTGCCGATTTGTGCGGCAAGCGCTGCATTCACGTCACGGTGGCCATAACCGTGGATCAGAGCGGTGAAATTGTTCTGGAAATCCAGATAACAGTTTCCGTCGACATCCGTGACATATGCTCCCTTCCCGGATTTGAGATAAAGGGGAAACGGCGCCTCATAGACGCTGCTACGCGTATTGCCGCCAGGCATGACCTTCTTGGCGCGCTCATGCGCAAGCTGGGAGAGGGCAAGTTTGTCGTGGCTGGTCATGGATGCGAAACTCCGATGGGCAGTGTCGGTCCGGGTTGAGCTGCTTCGGTGAGGACGCGGCCCGGATAAATCTCGATGGGCGCCAACTTGGCTTTGTTTAGACTTCGATGACGTCAGAGGTTCAGGCCGCCGAAAGTGCCTGTTGTCCGCAGCTCAGGATCTTGGCGCAGAGCCGCTCCAGGTCAGGCAGATCGTGACTTGCGGTGAGGCAGATCCGAATGCCGGCGTGGCCGCGAGCAACCGTCGGAAAAAATGTTACGGAGGTGTAGTAGCCCTCATCCAGCAGCCGCTCGGCGAAATCGATCGAGGCGAACTCGTCGCCCACCTTGATCATTCGAATTGGCAAGGGCGTGTTGCGCTGATCCGTCTCGATGCGCTCGTCGAAGAAGGCAATGCGCTCAGCCAATCGGCTTTGGCGCATCTGGAGCTCGCCGCTCCGGTGAATGTCGGCCGAGGCAAGCGCAGCGCCGATGGCAGCGACGTTCGGCGAAGCCGAGAAGGCATGCGGAATTGAGTAGCGACGAAACAGCGTTTCCTGATGCGCCGTTCCGAGCATCAGCATGCCGCCCGACGCGCCGAAACCCTTGCCGAGCGAGGCCGCCACGATGGTCCGCTCGCCAAGCTCATGCGGCAGTTGCGAGCGCGCGAAGCCTTCACCCTTGTCGCCAAAGAGCGAAATTCCGTGCGCATCATCGATGTAAAGAAAAAGCCCGTACTTCTCCTGCAATTGAAGAAGCCCTGCGATCGGCGCGAAGCCGCCCATCGAATAGACGCCATCGCACACATAGGCCACGACCGGATGCGTACGACAAATCTGCTCCAGGGTATCGAGATCATTGTGCCGAATTGTTTCGACTTGCGTCTCCTCGGCCATGATCGGTTTGTGAAAGGCAAGGGAGGCATGGGCCAGACGGTCGAAGACCATCACGGGCCTTTGCCCCCGTGTCAGATGGCCGGAGGCAAGGATCGGCAGCGCGCCCATATTGGCGACCATGACCGTCGAATACGCAATGACGTGTGCAGCAAAAAGTTGGGAGAGCCTGTACTCGAGATCACCCATGAGCGCGAAGTTCAGCCGCGTACGCGCACAGGACCAGTGGAGTGATCCGTATTGTTCTATCGCGGCAATTGCGCCGGCAACGACGGCTGGATGGTTGTCCAGGCCAAGGTAGGAACAACGCACGTAGTCTGTGATGGTATTGCCTCTGCGCTCTCCTCCTGTCAGCGATACAGCCCTGCCTGGCTCGGAGCGCCCATATACGGCCATGAGCCCGCGGTGGTGAGCCTCTTCGAAATACAATCGAGCCCGATCGATCACCGAAGCGGTGTTGCGGAAACGACCGGGGCGTCCACCGTCTCCTGAAGGTTCCGCTATAGACATAGAAACTTCCTTTCAAAAACGAAGAATCGGTAGAAGCAAGGTCTATGTTCTTATTACCGAAGTATGTTTATGCGAAATTCTATTCGTGGTGCGTGAATTATTATTAAGAGTCGTTCTATGATCGCTTAATAATTGAAACCGTCGGCATCACATTTTCACCAAAAAGAGCGCGCGGGGGAACGCACGCCTGAGGTCAGACGGTGTTGCAGGCCCTTTGGTGCCGGCCATGTGCACGTCAAGGCAGAGCCCAGGGTGCGAACGGAGGTGCGGTGCTAGCGATAAAAAGGACCCTGCCGCCAGGAAAGAATTGTTGGCAGAAGTCGTAATCGGCGATGTTGCGCGTCAGCAGGACAAGTCTCGATTTCGATGCCTGCAGGTAGAGTGTGCAGTCATGCAGGCATCGAAGCGTCTGGTCGTCCTGATATCCTTGCAGGCGACAGTGCACGCCGTTCAGAATGGCGGCACGGCTAAGGACGTCGGATCATCAGCTTGGCTTGCTAGGGTTCGGTTTGGAAAGCCACGGGGCGAGCGTAGGGCTGCATCAACATCGAAAATCCCACACTCAAACTTCAGAAGCCGAGCTCGATATCTGGATCGATGGTTGCCGCGAGCTTATTCATGGTCGCGGCGAAATTGTCCTCGAGCGCAAGACTGGCGAGGGCAAACTCAAGCAGTTCGGTGTCACCCTTAATTACCGTCTGGCGCTGGTCTGCTCAATGAGCGAATGGCTCAAACGTGCTGTGATCCTCTCGTCTTTGGCACCGATCAGGCCGTTGCGAATGGCAGCGCGAAGCGTCTGACGAACGACAAACTTCTGCTCGCCCGCCATGTCCTTGTTGGCGTGCTTGCCGGCCGGACGCCGCCTGCGCTTCGCCACGGGGCGCTGTTGTGGAGCGGTCGATGACCACCGCGTTCTCAGCGTCTTGGTCATTTCACAGTCTCTGATGTTGGTAGCCATATTGGATGCTTTGTCGAACATAACCGATGGGAGAGCTGTGTCACGCGCAAGCTCGTTCAGATTGCTGAAGCTGCGATCAGGCGTCACCTCCGGCCAATCTCAACCCGGCAAGGTTCTTTTCGCTCAGGAACCGTTCTTGTCATCAAGCGTGTAGCCTGCGGACCGCACCGTTCGGATGACGCTGCGAAGGCCAAGCTTCAGCAGCAATTTGCGCAGCCGGCTCACATGCACGTCCACTGTGCGGGCGTCGACATGAATATTGTCTGGCCATGCAATGGCAATCAGATTCTCGCGGCTGAAAACGCCGCCTGGATTTTCGAGCAGGTGCCGCAACAAGCGGAATTCGATTGCGCCCAGCTGAATCTCGCTTTCGTCACGCCGCACGCGAAAGCTTTCGGAGCGCAGTTCCAGGTCGCCGAAGTTAAGGACGGGGTGGCCACGGAGATTGCCGCGAACGTCCGCCGTGCGCTTGGAGCGCAAGGACGCCAGAAACTTCGCCGGCACCAGAGGCCGCACGAGACTGTCGTCCACTCCGGCCTTCAAAAGTGCGATGTGCTGGTCTTCCGCGCCCGGTGCAATCAGCGCGACAAGATGAATAGCCCTGGTCGTTGGGTCCTGCTTCAGCTGGGCACACAGCGTCGCGACTGGAAGCCCGCCGGAACGACAGTCCAGGATAATCGCTGTGGGCGACGTTTCCCTCGTCCGCTCCACCGCCTCCTCGACAGTGCCGGCGAGGACGGTTTTGTAGCCGTCCACACCAAGGATGTATTCGAGAATAATATAGAGTTCTGCGTCTTGTGAGCAGATAATCGCCACTGGCTCCATCGGCAGCCCGCTCCGGTCGAAGGCGAGCGGCTCCTGACATGCGAGAGCGCGTGCGGATGTTTTCCTCTCGCCGGACTCTGCCACCCGCTCATTTGCCAGCTTAAAGGCGACAGCGCCGACCGTTACCGCAATCGGCGGCAACGGGATAGGTGGTAGAATTAACACCTTGGACCGCTCTTCCAGTGCCGCATCCATTCGCGATAGTCTGTCTCACGCCAAGAGGCGCTTAACGGCATCGACGCCGCGCGCCTTAATCGCAAAGGCCAGGGACGGCACGACTGCGTCCGGGCAGATGCCCGAGACCGTGGCTCACTTCCGTGAGTGATCAACGTCCGGCCTGACGGTTTTCTTCGCCCCGCGCCGGACGCAACCGCGGGAGATCTTGGCGTGGCACAACACGATTGGGAAGACATACCGAATTGCGAGGACATACTGGCCGGCGACGATCCGCTGACGTTGTGGCATTTCGCCAGTCCTTCAGAAGCGGTCGACGCTGCAGTTGCCCTTTACGGCTCAAAGGCATCGCTTGCAGCCGCATCTGCGGCCTTTACGGCACGCTATGCCAATCGAGAAGACGATTTTCGGTTTTGGTTCACTGTCTTTTCGCAATTAAGACAGAGGGAGCACGAAGAGCCTCCGACGCAGAAAATTTCCCGATCGGGTGATGCCGGCTCGGCCGATCCGTAAGCACTATGGCAAGGAAAAACTGAGCGCATCTCGCCTGATCTTGGGTGGAGCATTAACGCTTGTGCAACTTCAGCTTGCGTTATAGCTTCAACGGCTCAAAATCACTTCCAACGGGATGTCAAGTAAGCTCCCGTTGTTTTCGTGGCGTTCTTGCAAGGGAGCAGGCAGTGAATACCACGCAAGTATTTCAGAGCGCATTGCAGCTGGCTAACGCCACCAGCATCGAAGCGTTGGTCGACCTCTATCGTGCGGCGATCCGCCATTTCGGGTTCAGCCACTTCATTATGACGGGTCTGCCGACGCACGGCCAGCGCTTCGAAAACCTGGTTCTTGAGCGCTTCTGGCCTGAAGACTGGATGTCGCACTATGTCTCGCGCGATTACACCAAGCGCGATCCAGTCGCGATTGCCTCCGTAGTCCACAGCACACCTTTCACCTGGAAAGAGGCCGCGATACGCGCGAGCACGATGGGCCCTGCCGGTCATCGCATCATGATGGAAGCGGCCGAAGCGGGCCTGAAGGACGGCGTATGTGTGCCCATTCCCGTCCGCAACGCGCTCGCTGGCTGCATTTCGCTGGCAGGTGAGGCGCCGCTCACGGAAAAGGACGCCCTCGAACCCGTCAACGTTCTTTCTCTTACCTTCGCAGGCAGGCTTCAACTGCTCGCCGACCATAGACTTCGCCCCAAAGGGTTGACCCTCACGGATCGCGAACGCGAAGTGCTGACTTGGGTGGCAGAGGGCAAGACGGCATGGGAGATCTCCCAGATCATCGGCATATCCGAGTCCACGGTGAACAAGCACGTCGCTGGCGCCATGAGGAAGACGGGTTCCGTCACGCGCACGCAGGCAGCAATCAGGGCTTTGACCGCGATGGAGATCGCCGGCTGAACAGAGCCTGCGCGTCAATGGCTAGAGCTGGCCATAGCCGGCACGGGCCTCCCCCTAAGAATGTCGCTCCAAACAGGAGTGGCAGCCATCATGATTCGACTTATCACAGGGAGCGCCGACCCCCGCCATCAGGATCTCCTCGAAGAGCATTACAAGCTACGTCACGAAATCTTTGTCGGCGAACGTGGGTGGACAGCCCTCGACCGACCCGACGGGCGCGAGGTCGACGCCTATGATACGCCGCAGACTGTTTACGTGCTCGCGCTCGCCGATGGTCATGTCGTGGGCGGCTACAGGTTTCTGCCGACGAGCGCGCCCCACCTTCTGCAGGATCGTTTTTCGCATCTGGTCGACGGAACAGTGCCGCGTGGCCGCGAGATCCACGAATGGTCACGATTTTTCATAAGAAAGGATCATCGCGGAGGACGCCTTTTCCGGCAGTTGATCGGCTCCGTCCCCGGGGCGTGCAAGCTCCTTGGGATTGCCAGCCTTACCAGCGTCATCGAGCCTGATTGGCAGTCGCGCTTTGACGCTGCCAACTTTCGCTACCGACTGCTCGGGCCGTTTATCGAAACCGCCGGCATGCATCTCGCAGCGGCGCAGATCGATATTCAAGAGGCCTCGGCATCGGACCGGGCAATCGGCTGGGACAACTGACGTCGATGCGAAGAGGAAGGGCGCGGCCTGACATGGCTTGTTGTATCGATCTGCACCGGCGCTTGCTGCAGGGTGCAGGTTGGTTCTCCAGTCGAAGGAATCGGCCTGGCGCCAACGCACTGTTCGTGATTGCGATCTCAAGCGGTTTAAAAGTTAGCCAAGTCCTTGAACGTTCCCTATGGCGACATCTGGTTCGGCGCGAGGCCGGCAATACGCTAGAGGCTGAGCAAAAAACGTTGTACATAATCGCCGCGACATTAGCGCGGGCAAAAACATTGGAGCCCGGCGATGTCCCCGCGATTGTCGAGAGCACGGTTAAGTTCAAAGGTCGACTTGACGATTTGCTAAGAAAGGCTGACCGCTAGCTGCAGTCGTTTCGCGCGTACCATTGCAGTGTAGTTTGTCCAAAATTTCGCAACGTGAGGATGGTTGATCTCCTCTTCGAGTAATATTGCTCTTGCGCCATCGAATCGATGCAGTCGGCCGTGAAGAATCTCTGAAGCTATTGAGTGGGCAGCGATTTTCTTGCGGCAGCGACATTTGAGATTGCAAGCTTTTGGGATGTGAGGCCCCAAAAGCTTGCAAAATCCCTTTTGAGGATTCCGCCGAATCGCAAGTCGTGATTCCATCGGTCGCATCGGAGGGAACGATGCGGCCAAAGGAACGACGCGACACGGGGCAGAGCGATCTTCTGCGCTCGCGGCTGGATGCCGTCATCGACATGGGCCACCCTTTGGTGAAGTTGGCGCGAACGATCGACTGGTCGTTTCTGGAGCGGCAGTTCGGGGCGGTCTATGAGGACAAGCCGGGCTGACCGCCGTTGCCGACGCGGCTGATGGCGGGGCTGGCGATCCTCAAGCACACCTACGACCTGTCCGACGAGGTGTTGTGCGAGCGCTGGGTGGAGAACCCCTATTACCAGTTCTTCTGCGGTGAGGAGTTCTTCCAGCATCGCCTGGTGTTCGACCGCTCCTCGCTGACGCGCTGGCGCCAGCGCATGGGCGAGGAGCGACTGCAGGCCTTGCTGCAGGAGAGCCTTTCGGTTGCCACCAAGACCGAGGCGCTCAAGCCGGCCGATCTCAATCGGGTCATCGTCGACACGACGGTGCAGCCCAAGAACGTCATGTTCCCGACCGATGCCAGGCTGCTGAACCGCGCCCGCGAGGTCCTGGTGCGGCTTGCCAAGGGGGCCGGCGTCAAGTGCGCCAATCCTATGCCAGGGTGGGCAAGTTCGCGCTGATCAAGCACCAGCGTTATGCCCACGCCAAGCAGTTCAAGCGCGCCAACAGAGCCTTGAAGACGCTCAAACCTATCTCGGCCGCATCATCCGCGACATAGCCCGCAAACTCGGTGGCAACGCCGACTTGCTCGGAGAGATCGCCCTGGGCCGCATGCTGGCGCGGGCGCGACGGGTGCTTGAGCAGAAGCAGCGTCAGCGTGGCCCGAAGGTCTATTCGCTGCACGCCCCCGAGGTTGAGTGCATCGGCAAGGGCAAGGCGCACCGCCCTTACGAGATCCCATGGGTAGTGGATAGCGACCCGACCTCTGGCATCGCCAGAGCGATGCCGCCAATGCCGTCCTGGCCGCCGTCGGCTACAACTTCCGTCGCTTGATCAAATGGCTCAGGCTCTTGTTTTGGCAAATCCTGGACAGTCTCTTCGCCCCACTCTTGATCAATCCAACCTGAAATCAGGATTCTTCACGGAGGACGATGTTGCTACCCGGCGCGACAGCCCTTTTCTCAGCGGCATGGGCAAGGGCAAGTGTCCGAGAGAGCCTGGCAAGCAAAGAGTGACGCTCACCTAATGACCCGGGTACGACAGCACCAATTCTGAGAAAATCCGCATGAGCTGCGTCAATATCCGACACTGAAAACGCGAGGCCCGTCCGCTGATCGACGATTGGCGAATGTTCCCGGCACACTATTTCCAGAGCGATTCCCGTGGAAATCTCCACGACCGCGCGATCGCTCGCAAGCTCCGACACATCCGCAAAAAGTTTTTCCTCGTAGAAACTGAGCGTACTTTCCCATCTTACGCTATCTGAGAACAGTATGTAACGCGTCACTAGAGCTTGCCTATTACCTTAAAAACGCGGCGACGATTTCGTTGAAACGCTTGGCCTTCTCGATTTGGGTCCAGTGTCCACAGTTGCGGAAAAGATGCAGTTCCGCCTCCGGCAAGATTTCGAACAGTCGCTTGGAAACATTGACCGGAATCACCCGATCGTTCCGGCCATGGATGACGAGTGCCGCCGCACGCACCGCTGCGACATCCGCCTCGGGCGAGGCGAGCGCGCGCAACGCATTCTGCCGGGGCTCGGGAAACATCGCGGAGAAGGCCTCCATCACGCCTGGACGGATCGCCGCACGGTGGCGCAACTCAGCCAGATCGTCGTTCACGAGCGCCTGGTTCCATGCAAAGATCTTCATTATCTCTCGCATGTTCTCAAGCGTGGCCACGTGGCCCCAAACCCGGTCGAGTTCCGGTGTAATCGGAAAATCGAGTCCGACCGCGCCCATCAGGACGAGCTTGTCGATCCTCGCAGGATTGGCGATGGCATAAGCCAGCGCGATAGCGCCGCCGAAAGAATTCCCGACGATCGAAATCTTGTCCTGGGTGAAGTTGTCCACGAAGGCGGAAAAATGCGCGACCCAGCGGTCGCGCGTGAACTTCAGATCTCCCGGGGCGTCGGTGTAACCGAACCCCAGCATATCGGGCGCTATGCAGCGCAGCCCGTGCTCGGATACCGCTTGCAGGTTAAGGCGCCAGTTCGCCCAGGCGGACACGCCTGGGCCCGAGCCGTGAATGAAAAAGACTGGCCGACCGGCACCTATCTCATGATAGTTCGTCCGATAGCCGTCCACGACGGCCTGGCGGCCCACTTCCGGATTGTCAGACATTCCTCAACTCTCCCAGGCCATGCCCTGCTATGTCACGCATCCGGCATCTAACAGCCCTTCTGCAGGAGGCCTGCGCCGTTTGGTTGATCACCAGATCAGTTCCGAGCCGACGTTCTCGAGCGTCATCGGAGCTGGTTGCGGATGGGCAAGACCGCCGAAGCAACCCCGGAAAAACAGGAGTGGCCTGCTTGCCGCATCGTGCGTCAGGTCGTGGACCTGGCCGACGAAGATAGTGTGGTCGCCGGCGACAATCTCGTCGGCGACCTGCGTAACGAATGTCGCCGCCGCTTTCGCGATGACCGGCAAGCCTTGGCGCCGCTCAAAGAAATCGCGGAGATCAGGATTGGGCTTGCCCGCGAAGTGCCAGGCCAGGTCCTCCATGCCTTCGGCGAGGACGCTGACGGCAAAACGCCCGGATTTCTGGATGCAGGCGAGCATCTTGGCCTTTTTCGCGATCGAGATCGCGATCAACGGCGGGTCGAGCGAGATCGACATGAAAGCATTGGCCGTCATCCCGTGATCGTGGTCGTCGCAACGGGTCGTGATGATGGTCACGCCCGTGCCGAAATTGCCGCACGCGTCACGCAACTGACGCGGTTCAATGGCGGTCATATGTACATGTTCCATTTTCAACCGTTTCCGGCCGGGAGAGATCGGTTCAAACGATGGACCGTTGTCCTCCAGCCATCATGTTGCGCTCCAGTGGCATCGGTTCAGAAGACTTTCAGCAGCCGCAACTGCGTCACGAAATCGTTCTTGAACCCGCCCTCGACATTAACGTCCGAGCCGATCATGCCCTGAAGCTGAAGCGTTGGAGTAAAGAAGTGATTGGCGAACAGACGTAACTGATCGGATCGGGTTTTCAGGCCCGTGTACGAGCCGTTGGTGAACTGCTTGCCGCCGAACTTGCCGGAATATCCGAAGGAAACCGACGTCGCTTGCGAGAACTGGTATCTCATATAAGCCTGGACCTGAACCGACGGATCACGGCTGAACGCGACGGCGCCCTCGTCATGGTCGGCTTCGAAAGCAGCGTCGAGGATGCCGTCGAAAAAGAAGCCGTTGCCCAGACCCTGGATCACGCCGACCTGCGGCGTGAAAGTCCACGTGCCCGATCCGAGACTGATCTTGGCGGGATCATAAGCGCCCGTCGGCAAGGTCAGGAACGCGGTGACGCCAAGCGTCGTGCCGGTCGGATCGGCCGAATGCACAGGGTACACCGTCGCTCCTAACGTGATATCGCCGAGGCCGTCGGCAATCGGCTGATCGGCACCGCCGATGCGGGCATCGAGATTGCCGAAAGGCGCGATCGCCTGGACGGAGATCGGCACACCACCCAATTCGGAATAATGGACATACCTGGCGAGGCCGACAGCCACATCGAGGTCCGAGGACGGGACTTTGCCGGCACCGTCGACATGCAGTTCACGGGCAGTCGAATACTGGGCATATCCCAGTATCAGATTTGTGCCGGGCGGCAGGACGGTATAGTCCGCCGGCGAAACGTCGATCGCCCAGGCCGACCCCGGAGCCAGGGCCGTGGCAGCCAACAAACCGTAAAAATACCTCCTCATGCTTCAGTTCCCCTCCAGTTAAAAATTGCCGTCGCGAAGCCGGCGAAAGTTCTTCCGTTGATGTCGACCAGCCACAGGCTTGCCGCGACGCTGGCAAGCGGCGGCAAATGTCGCGCAAGACCGCTCCCGGTATGTTACTGACCGTCAAACACGTCGCCGAACCTCGATCGGTCCAGTCGAAGGCGCCCGGCGAGCAACCGATCCGGGCTGGACCATCCCTGGGCAAGGTCCGCCAGCGGGCGCCGACCTTCCGCCCTAAGCCCCCGGATGCGCGAAGACGAAATGACCTCATTCGAAGCGCAGCGCACCGGATCGAAGACGCGCACCGCGAAATGCCGACCGAGAAGCGCCGTGTCGCCGGCCTGCCGCGCGCCGAAGCGAAAGTCCTCGCCGAGATGGATTTCGGCCGGATTGACGCGGCGCAGCGTCGCGATGAAGTCATCAGCCGTGCGCCGGCGATAGGCATCGCAAAAGGACGCGACGACAATGTAGTCAGGCGACAGCATCGCGATCCGCGCAAGCTTGTCGTCAAGCGTGGAAAGTTGCTCGACTGCCGCGAAGAAGACCTTCGGCGGCGGGTCGAAAGTCCAAACCACCGACGGCGTGCCCAAGCTACGGGCACACGCCACGGTCTTACGGATCAGCGACTGGTGACCCAGATGGACACCATCAAAGGCACCGATGGTCACCACGCTTCCGGGAAGATCGAGACAGCCTTCGTGGACGACTTCGGTCCTGACACCGGAATATTCCGCCAACATCTTCTCCTCCCGTTGGCCGACGGGGCGGCCGCTGCCGCCCCGCGTTGCAGATTTCGCCAAGGCCTATTGGAAGCCGCCGGCGAGCCTGTTGACATCGGTCGGGTTGACCATGTCGGGAGCCAGCCAGCCGGAGAGATCGTATTCCGACATGTACTGATCGGCGAGCGCCCGCATCTTCTCCAGGTCGCCGGTGGCTTGCGCCGTCAGCATCGTTTCGACGCGGATTCCTTCGTAGTTTCCGGCATAGTTCATCTCGTAGAGCTGATGACGCCCGCCGAACTCCGACCCCATGGCATCCCACAGCAGCTTGAGCAGCTTCACCCTGTCGATCGCCGCAATCCCGTTCGAGCCGCGTACGAAGCGGTCGAGATAGGGGCGCACTTCCTCGTTCTCGAAGTCCTTGGCCGAGGACGGCAGGTAAATCAGGCCGCTAGCCACGTGGCGCTCGATCAATTCCTTGATCCGGCTGTAGCCCACGGGGGCGAAGACGCGGTAGGCCAGACCCGCGTTCATGTCGGGCTGGTAATAGCCGTCAGTGCCCGGCCAGGGAGCGCCGCTCTTCACCATGGCATCGCTCAGCCCCCAGAAGAGGTTGCGCCAGGCGATGACCTCGCCGACCGCCGTTTGCGGCCCCCGGAAAGCGCCGGCGCCGGTCGCGTCCAGCGCCTTGGAGAAGAGCCCGGCGATGAAGTCGAGCTTCACCGCCAGCCTCGTAACGCCGTGCAGAGTGAAGCGCGGGACGAAGCCCGACGCGGGGACGAAGGCGTTGACTATGTCCACGTTGCCGTAGACGAACACGTTCTCCCATGGAACCAGGACCTTGTCGAAGACCAGGATCGAGTCATTCTCGTCCAGCCGCGACGACAGGGGATAGTCGAAGGGCGAGCCCATCACCGCCGCGTTCAACTCGTAGGAAGCGCGGCTGATCAGCTTGATGCCTTGCGAGCCGAGCGGCGCGGTGAAGATCAGGGCGAACTTCTTGTCCTTGATCGGCACGCCGTAGTGGGCAATGAAGTTGGCGTGGGTGAGCGCCGAGCCGGTGGCCACCACCTTGGCTCCCGACACGATGAGGCCCGCGTCGGTTTCCTTCTCCACGTGCATGAAGATATCGCCCGCCTCCTCGATCGACAGGTGCCGGTCGATCGGAGGATTGACAATGGCGTGGTTCCAGTATTCGACGCGGTCCTGCGCGCGCTGGTACCAGCTCAGCGCGTTTTGCTTGTACTCGCCGTAGAAATCGGCGTTCGCGCCCAGCGTACCCAGGAAGGCACCCTTGTAGTCCGGAGCCCGGCCCATCCAGCCATAGGCGACACGCTGCGTCTCGGCGATGGCATCGCGTCCGGCGATCAGATCCTCGACGGACTTCGCGCCCTTGTAGAAGGGATGGGTCCAAGTTCCCGAACCGGTATCCGTGGCAACGCCGATCTCATCCTTCTTCTTGTTCAGGCGATCGTACCAGCGCGCAATCATTCGCGACGAGTTCCGGAAGGCGGGATGCTTGGTGACATCCTTGACCTTTTCGCCGTGAATGTAGATCGTCCGGCCGTCCTGCAGGCTGTCGAGATATTCGGCGCCGGTATACGGTGCGAGCTTCGTCATCTGATCCATGGTCTCTCTCCTCCGGCTCGACATCATTCCGCAGCCTGAGCGGCGGCAGGCATCGGCACGTCGGGCGTGCCGTAGAGGAAGAACTCCTGCGGTACGGGCGAGCCGTAGAAGATGATGCCCTTCTCCAGATTCTGCTCGGTCCAGGTGCGGCACTTCCAGGCCGGATCGAAGATAAGGTAGCCGCTGTCGCCGAAGAGCTCGACACGGTTGCCGCCGGGTTCGTAGACATACATGAAGAGCGCCTGGCTGATACCGTGCTTGCCGGGTCCTGCTTCGATTTTGATCCCGCGCTCAGAGAATACGTCTCCAATATCGCTGAGGTGCTGAGGCGAGCCGTACCAGAAAGCGACGTGGTGGAACCGGCCCTTCGCGCCTGATCGGTCGAGCATGCAGGCGATCTCATGCACCTGCGGGGTGGTCGACATCCAGGCTCCGGCCTCGATGGCACCGTTCTCCAGCAGGATGTTCTCGCGGGTGCGGAAGCCGAGCGCCTCCTCATAGAAGGTCTTCGTCTTGGTGACATTCGAGGCCATGATGTTGACATGGTCGATGCGGCGGACCGGAACGCCCTGCAGCGGACGCCGCTGCGGCCGGTTGATGAGGCAGGAGCTTTCGGCGTCCGGGCACTGGAAATACTCCACGTCCCAGAAGATGCGGTTCTTGTGTCCGTCCGGCGTCTCGAACTGATATGCGCGCCCGTGGCCGGTGTCGCCGTCGATCCAACCGCGGCCGAGCCCGGTCTTCTCGATCGCCGCCGCACGGCGCTCCAGTGCCTGCGGCGAAGAGGAGCGCCAGCCGATATGACCGAGCCCCGGCTTGTCGCGGTGCGTGATGGTCAGCGAGCGGACGTAGTAGTCCTCATAGGCCCGCATATGGACGGAGTTGCCATCGCGACCCGAAACGCTCATCCCGAGGAGATCCCGGAAGAAGCCGACGGTGGCATCCACATCCGGCGAATACATCTCGACATGCGCCAACTGGGCCACGTCGTGGATCGGTTCCTTGTAGGTCATCTCTGTTCCTCCCTTGGATAGATGGAAATTGCGGTTACTGCGCTGCCGTCGTCCTGCGACGTTCGGTTTCTGCTTTGGCGAGAGCCTCGTTCGCCCGCTTCTCTGCGATCGACACCCCGCCGATCGCCCAATGTTCGGGCGGCAACTCACGGATGGCGATGCGGATCGCTTCGCGCGGAGCAGCGATGGCGCGCTCCACGGCGGACGTGACTTCAGCGACCAGCGCGCGTTTCTGCTCCGGCGTGCGGCCTTCTATGATCGTAATCTCGACCAGCGGCATTTCTCGCTCCCTTCATCAGACCACGGAAAAGGCTAAACGGCCGAGCGACTGCACCTCGGCCTCGACCTGCATGCCTGGCTGCAGCGGCACGGCCGCCGTTGCCGCCCCCGCCAGAACGATGTCGCCCGGCTCCAGAACGTGACCCGACCGCGCGGTCATCCGCGATGCCGCGACCAGCGCCCGTAACGGATGGCCGAGAATGGCCGCCGACGAACCGATCTCGCGAGGCCGCCCGTCAATCGACAACACGATGCCCAGATTGCCGATGTCGAGATCCGGGCTCGCATACGGGCCAAGGAAGAAGGCCGCGGAAGACGAATTGTCGGCCACCACGTCGCCCAGCGAGAAACGGAAGTTCTCGTAGCGCGAGTCGATGATCTCGATTGCCGGGGCCACAGCCTCTACGGCCAGAGCCGCCTCGGCCAGGCTCACCTCCCCGGTCAGCCGCCGCCTCAGGATAAAGGCGATCTCGGGCTCGGCACGAGGATGGATGAAGTTGGGGCGCACCAGACTGCCGCCTTCTTCGCGACGCATCGCATCGGTCAGCCTTCCCCAGGTTACCTCGTCGACGCCGACCTGCGCCATCTTGGCGCGACTGGTCAACCCCATCTTCACGCCGATCACACGTTCGCCCCGGCCGCGGCGCAGTTCGATGCCCATTGCCTGAACGGCATAGCCGGTGGCGGCATCGAACTGCTCAGCCTCGGGAGTCTGATGCGTCGGCGTCGCGGACAGAATCGCGCCGTCCAGCCGTTCGGCGATGGCAGCAAGAGTCGTCATTGTGCAGCCTTTCTGGCGGCGATCAGGTCGAGCGCCACGTCCACGATCATGTCTTCCTGGCCGCCGACCATCTTGCGGCGGCCGAGTTCCACGAGAATGTCCGAAGCCGGGATGCCATAATCCTTCGCCGATTTTTCCGCATGGCGCAGGAACGACGAGTAGACCCCGGCATAGCCCAGCATCAGGCTCTCGCGGTCCACCCGCACCGGACGCTCCATCAGCGGGCGAACCAGATCGTCGGCCGCTGCCGAAAGCTGCGTGAAGTCGCAGCCCGTCCTCATTCCCAGCCGGTCGAAAACCGCGGCAAGGGCCTCGATCGGCGCATTGCCGGCGCCTGCGCCGAGGCCAGCCAGCGAACCGTCGACCCGCACCGCGCCGGCGCGGACGCCCGCGACGGCGTTGGCGACGCCGTGATGCAGGTTCTCATGCGAATGGATTCCGACCTCCGTTTCCGGCCGCAGCCCATTGCGCAAAGCCGCGACGCGGGCAGTCGCATCCTCGGGAAGCATGGCACCCGCACTGTCGACCACGTAGACGCATTCCGCGCCGTAGCTTTCCATCAGCTTTGCCTGCTCCAGCAGTGCCTCCGGCGTCGTCATATGCGCCATCATCAGGAAGCAGGCGGTATCGTAGCCCAGGTCACGCGCCACCTTGATGTGCTGACGCGAAACGTCGGCTTCGGTGCAATGGGTGGCTATGCGGACCGAGCTTGCCCCTGCCTGACGGGCGGCCCTCAGATCGTCGGCCAGTCCGATGCCGGGCACCAGAAGCACAGTTATACGGGCGTTCTTCACCGCCGAGGCCGCAGCTTCGATCCATTCCAGGTCGGAGTGGCTGCCGAAACCGTAGTTGAAGGACGAACCCGAAAGTCCGTCGCCATGCGTCACCTCCAGCGCGTCCACGCCCGCCCGGTCAAGCGCGCCGGCGATGGCCGCGACGGCATCGAGGCCGGCCTGGTGGCGCAGCGCATGCATTCCGTCGCGCAGCGACACGTCCTGGATGTAAAGCCGCGATTTGTCGATGATAGCCATGTCACGCCGCCTTTCCGTTGGCCTGCGACCGGACCCAGCTTTCCGCCGTGGCCTTGGCAGCCGACGTCATGATGTCGAGATTGCCGGCATAGGTCGGGAAGTAGTCGCCATTGCCCTCGACCTCGATGAAGATCGACGTCTTGAGGCCGGAAACTCTGCCGATGCCGGGCACGTTCAATGGCGCATTGTCTCCGATCAGCTCGAACTGCACCTGCTGCTTGAGGCGATACCCCGGTACGTAGCCCTGGACGTCGGCGACCATGCGCTCGATGCTGTCGCGGATCGCCTCCTGGCTGCCGCCGCGGCTGAGGGTGAAGACGGTATCGCGCATCAACATTGGCGGCTCGGCCGGGTTGAGCACGATGATCGCCCTGCCGCGCTCCGCTCCGCCGACCTCTTCGATGGCGCGGCTGGTGGTCTTGGTGAACTCATCGATGTTGGCCCGCGTGCCCGGACCAGCCGAACGCGACGACACCGAGGCGACGATCTCGGCGTAGATCAGCCGATCCACGACGCGCGCCACCGCATGAACCATCGGGACGGTCGCCTGCCCGCCGCAGGTCACCATGTTCAGCGCAGTCGCCGTCTGGTTCTGCTCCAGATTGACCGGCGGCACGACGAAGGGACCGATGGCCGCCGGGGTGAGATCTATTACCTGTTTTCCGTCCGCTACGAGTACCGGATGATGAACCTTGTGGGCGTAGGCCGAGGTGGCATCCATTACGATGGAGATGTCGCCGTAGTTCGGCAGGGCGCGCAGCCCGTCGAGCCCTTCATGCGTGGTGGCCACGCCGAGATCGTGTGCGCGCTTGAGGCCGTCGCTATCGGGGTCGATGCCGATCATCGCACCCATTTCGAGCTCCGCGGACCCCTTGAGAATCTTCATCATCAGGTCGGTGCCGATATTTCCGGAGCCGATAATCGCGACCTTGCGCTTCACTGGCCTGCCTCCTCTTTTGCAAATTGGATACCGACCTCGCCGAGCCCGTTGATGGCGACGCGGAACGCGTCGCCCGGACTCGCCGCAACCATCGGACCGAGCGCGCCGGACAGGATCACGTCCCCGGCCTGAAGCGGCCGGCCGACAGCCGCCATCTTGCGTGCCAGCCACAGCGACGCGATCAGAGGATTGCCCATGCAGGCCACTCCGGCACCGAAGCTGACCGGCTCACCCTTCCGTTCCATCACCATGCCGCATAGGCGCGGATCGAAATCGGCCAGCCGTACGGGGCGCGAGCCAAGCACATAGACCCCTGAGGAGGCATTGTCGGCGACCGTGTCCAGGATACCGATCTTCCAGTCGCGGATGCGGCTGTCGACGATCTCCATGGCCGGCAACGCATATGCTATGGAGCGAACCAGCTCCGTGGCCGTCACGTCGTCGTTTGGCAGTTCGCGATCGAGGACGTAGGCCAGTTCCGCTTCGACCTTGGGCTGGATCAGCCGTCCCGCCGCAATCACCTCGCCATCTGCATATTCCATGTCAGCGAACAGCATCCCGTAGTCGGGCTGGTCCACGCCCATCTGGGCCTGCACCGCGAGCGAGGTCAGCCCGATCTTGCGGCCTACGAGGCGGCGCCCGGCGGCGAGCCCAGCCTTGGTTACTTCCTCCTGCACCGCGTAGGCGGTCGCCACATCGGCACCTTCGCCCAGCCCTGCCGCAATCGGCGTGATAGGTGCGCGGTCGCGGCTTGCGGCGACCAGCGTCTCGGCGGCGCGGCGGACGGCTTCAGGGGGACGAATGGTCTCGTTCATCGCCAGCCTCTTACAGTTTGACGCATACATTGGCGCGTTCGGTATAGAACTCGAGCGAATGCTCGCCGCCCTCGCGCCCGATGCCGGATTTCTTGGATCCGCCAAAGGCGGTGCGCAGGTCGCGCAGGAACCAGGAGTTGACCCAGACCAGGCCGACTTCGATCCGCGGGGCGACGCGATGCACGCGCGAAACGTCCTGCGTCCAGATCGCGCTGCAAAGGCCGTATTCGGAATCGTTGGCCAGCGCGATCACCTCGTCCTCGGTATCGAACGGGCGAATGTGGCAGCAAGGGCCGAAGATTTCCTCCCGGATGACGCGGCTGTCGTCGGCGAGCCCAGTCCAGATCGTCGGCTCGACGAAGAACCCGCGGTCGCGGTCGTCGCCGAACCGGGGAACGCCGCCACCACACACGACGGTCGCGCCCTCGGTGGCCGCCAAGCTGTAGTAAGCCAGCACCTTCTCGCGATGTTCCTCCGAAACCAGCGGTCCCATTCCCACTTCCGGATGGTCCGGGCCGCCCATCACCAGCCCCTCGGCTTCCACCTTCAGCCGGTTGACGAACTCCTCGAATATCGGACGCTCGACATAGACGCGCTCGGTGCCGAGACAGACCTGGCCGGCGTTGGAAAAGGCGGACCGCATCGTGCCGGCGACAGCCTTGTCGAGATCGGCATCCGCAAAGACGATGGCAGCGTTCTTGCCGCCAAGTTCGAAGGAAATGTCCCGCAGCCCCACCGCGGCCTGCTTCATGATAGCTTCGCCAGTGCGGGTCTCGCCGGTGAAGGTAATGCCGTCGACCAGCGGATGCTGCGTCAGGAACTCGCCGGCCGAATCGGGGCCGAAACCGTGCACGACATTGTAGACGCCCTTGGGGATGCCCACCGAGTTCATCACCTCGCCCAGCAAGGTCGTGGTGTGCGGCGTGATCTCCGAAGGCTTGACCACCACCGTATTGCCACAGGCAAGCGCTGGTCCAACCTTCCAGGTCATCAGCAGCAGCGGCAGGTTCCACGGGCTGATGACGGCGATCACGCCCTTCGGCCGGTAGACGCCGTAGTTGATCGCCCTGCCACCGTCCGCCGTTGCGGTCTCGAAGAACTCGGAGCCGAGATTTTTGATCATGTCGGCGAAGGTGGCGAAATTGGCACCACCGCGCGGGATGTCGACCATCCGCGCAAGGCTCTTCGGCTTGCCGGTGTCGGCCACTTCGGCTTCCAGGAAATCGTCGAAGCGTGCATTGATGGCGCGCGAGAGATCCTGCAGCAGGTCCGCGCGTTCCGCGATCGTCAGCTTGCCCCAGGGGCCGCCCAGCGCCGCCTTCGCCGCGCGCACCGCGCGATCCACGTCCTCGCGCCCCGCCTCGTGGACACGTGCGATAACCTCGCCGGACACCGGTGACACCTTGTCGAACATGCGCCCTGTGCTCGCGGCGACGTATGCGCCGTCAATGAACAGGCTGTGCTCGGCCACGGCCAGACGTTTCAGCACTTCATCCTCCACTGCGATGGTTCCGGCCATAGCCGTATCGTTACGCCTACAAGTGACTCCATGAAAACGTTTTGTCAACTCCGAAAACGTTTTTGCATTTTAACAAACGACATTTAGGTTTTAAGTCGTTGATCTTTAACGGCAGCAAGGCTAGGGTCATCTGCGCAATCAGACTGGGTAATGCCGATGACGATGGTGGAAACCAATGCCGACGACGCGCCGAAGCGGACCGCGGCCGAGGTGGTGAGGTCCGAGATCAAGCGTCGGATCCTCAATTTCGAGCTTCAGCCGGGAGAGCGCCTGCATATCGACAATCTGAGGAGGGAGTTCGACGTATCGACAGCGACCATGCGTGAGGCGCTGTCGCGGCTCTTGACCGACAACCTCGTGACTTCCGAACGTCAACGTGGCTTTCAGGTCCGCGAACTCAGCTACGAGGACTACAAAAATATTTCTGAAGCCCGCAAGCTCGTCGAGACCGGGGCGCTCAGAGCGTCACTTGCCAATAGGGACGACAACTGGGAAGGCGACCTGTTCGCCGCCTACCGCAAACTGAAGCTCATCGAAAACAGGATGATCGCCGAAGGGGATATGAACCTTGCCGACGAGTGGCACAGGCGCAACTCAGGTTTTCACGACTGTCTGATACGCAACTGCCGAAATACGTGGCTGACCGAGTTCCGGCATCAACTGCATGAGCACAGCATTCGATACAATCGCCTCGCCGTCATGAACAACCGTAAGCATCGCGACGTGCGCAAGGAGCATGCGGCCATATTCGAAAGCGCTATCGAAGGGGACGTGGATCTTTGCTCCAGGCTTGTTGGAGAGCATATCGAGCATACGATCCAGGATATCGCGAAATACTTGCCGCGCTCATCCGAAGAGCTGGCCAAGTACATAGCAGCCTACCGGAAGTCGATCGCGACATCCGGAAGCGCCCGCCCAGTCAATGGCCTGCGCCAGAGCCACGATGGCGGCGGTCAAGGTGGGAGACCGCGTGACTGCTAATTGCGTCAAGCGGACATGGACGGACATGTACGGTCGTAGCTTCGCGTTCCTCGGGCTCGCCCCGCCATCAAGCTCAGGTTCACACCAATCACATGTGGCTGAAAATGCAAACGCACATAACGCCTGGTACTCAAGCCGATTGGAATGGCACGCACTACGAAGCCCTTTTTACGGGCGAACCTCACCTACGCGCAGTACTACTAGAAGACCAACGTGTTCCTGCCGCGTATCGCCAGCTCACGGCTTCCTGAAGGCCGTAGCGCGCCGACAGGAAGGCGGACCATGATGCCCAGGCCGGCATGATTGGTGCCGCGAAGGGACCGCCACAGCGGCCCGTCATAGCGATTGATCACCGTCATATCGCCTGGGGGCTCGGCGCTTGGTGGCCGAACAGGCGAGCACAAGAAGACGGCCCGCAGGGCGACTCTGCTCAAGGAGAAGCGGGGGGAAGTGCATGGTGTGGCTCCGGTGATGAACCGGGGGAGAGCGGTTCTTTCCGCTTGGGATCCCGGTACTCTTCCTCGCAGTTGCTTGTGCTATCTGCGGCCGCGAGATCGCAGGTCTTGATATGGTTCTGTCGCAAACGTGGAAATGGGGTGGTGAATGTTTTTTCGGCCTGTCGTCAGGCAGCAAGCATATCGAACTGTTCGCCGATCGACGAACTGGGATTGTAGGCATATCTCGCCTGTTGCTTGCGCATCATGTGGATCATCTCGATGCCGGACAGGATGATGGCAGCGCTTGTTTGTGACTTGAAGCCGAGCATGCAGCGGATGCGGCGCTTGACGCGCCGGTGATCCTGCTCGACCCGGTTGTTGAGATACTGGCTCTGCCGCATGCGGATCGGCTTCAGTGAGTGCCGCGATCGGTCGCGCAGGCGGTTTTCCGCATCGCAGGAAATGATCGCCTCGCGATTAGTCTGGCTGCCGTCAATGACGATGCGCTCAGGGCGGCCATGACGCTTCAACGCCTTGCGCAGGAAGCGTTTGGCCGCCACCAGATCACGGTGCTCGCTGAAGAAGAACTACCGTGTCGCCGACGCTGTCGATGGCACGATAGAGATAAATCCATTGACAGCGGACCTTGATATAGGTCTCGTCCATGTGCCACTTGCCGGTGACGTTTCGCCGGCGCCCGGTTGAAGCGCTCCAGCAGCTGCGGCGAGAAGCGGACGATCCAGCGATGCACTGTGGAGTGATCGACGCTCAGCCCGCGTTCGGCCATCATCTCTTCCAGATTGCGTAGGCTGAGATTGTAGGCCAGGTACCAGCGTACACGCAGCAGGATCACTGAATGGTCGAAATGACGGCCCTTGAACATGACAGGCTCCCCGGAAACTGAGGAGCCTTCATGCCCTGGTTCCCATTACTGAAGAGTTTGCGACAGAACCATCGTGGTCGCCCAAGTCTACCTGCGCATGACCATCGAGCGTCGATGGCGCTACTGGCTCGCCACGGCTCTCTTGCGCCTTCTGTTTGCGCGGATTTTCCTGCAGTAGAACTTTGCGAGCTTATCAACTGATGCTCCATCCGCTAGCATCCTCATGGCGCACCCGGCGGTCTCGATCTTCCATGGTGATTTCTCGCTCTTTCGAAAGTCGCTCGACCG
>BFBZ01000283.1_pt3 | contig 22206 bp, 22 predicted proteins | sample 1888401 | NCBI WGS metagenome assembly BFBZ01 (sample SAMD00112614, study PRJDB3348) | symbiont metagenome | host: Chara braunii | reverse complement strand
GTCCATGGCGGGTGTGGTCTCCGGAAATGAATAGGATTGGCGTAAGCAACCAAATCCTACGTCATTTCAACGGCTTGCACCACATCCGCCAACCCACCGTGAATTTTTCGGGCTAGGCCGCTGACCACGCGCCGGTCGTCGACCCTCGGAACTCCGTGCGAGAGCGGGAAATGCGGCGATATCCGCGCCATCTGACGCGCGCTCAGCAGAAACAAATCACCCATCAAAGCCTCCTTCTCGGAGACCGTTCAATCACATTTCAAATCAGATTAATAGGTCCTGAGCCTAGCCTTCCTCCACCGCTCCGGTGATGGCCGCTGCGCGTTCTGGTCGTGTCAGGCAGGGGTGCCATTGACGTTCGCAAGCTGGCGGAGGTTGCGCTTCCCTTGGCCTGTTGAGTTCTGTTGCCTCGTGACCCGCGGCGCCGGCGTTTCCGGTAGCCTGCTGGCTGTTGACGCCAGCAGTGCCCTAATTGCCCAGCACCTTCCCTGGACTTGTTGCAGTAGGGCTGCCGCGCCGGCGCCAGCGGCTACCGTCTGGCCTGTGCTGGTGCCGGACCAAGCCCGAATGCCGGCGCTGTCGCGTGGTATGACGGCAGGTCGGCCGGCGCTTATGCGCGGGGGGGCGCTGGGGTAAAGCGCCGACCGTGGCGAACCTAAGCGGTTCGCCATAACCGGATATAGCATTTTGGAGATACGTCGCCTAGCCACGCGACAGCCGGCACCGATTTCGATCAGCGGTGCAACCGCCAGCGGTGCAACCGCTTAATAGTCCCAGCCATCATCATAGAACGGCGGATAGGAGGGAACGACCCGGATCATCGGGCGCGGCCGATAATAGCAATGGTAGTACGGCGGCTCGTACGTCCGATAGATGCGGCGATAGTGGTAGTGCCGATAGCGGTAATAATGCCGGTGCCTGTGGTGCCTCTTGTGCACCCTATGAGGCCGCACACAGTAGCCGCCTCGCGTCAGGTACGCGCATGTCACACGCGCCTGCTGGACAAGGTCATCATGGGCCGGAACACCAATCGACATCGGCGCCGCTTGAGCGCCGAAAGTCAGCGAGAAAATCGCGCCGGCCAAGGCAAAAGCTGAAAATTTCATCGACCTCTCCGCCGTTTAGGGATCCCGCGTCGCTGGCCCAGGCCAGAGGCAATAGACCCAGCGCGGTCACGACAGCCGTCATCAGGATTGGCACCAACTGTTCGGCGGCGCCTCTGCGGGCGGCTTCCGGCCCCCACGCTATTCCCTCCTCATTCACCAGGTGCCCATAGTGCGAGATCAGCATGATCGAGGGGAGCATGAAAAAGTTGGGGGTGCCGGTCGCCTCGGGTTAGCGTGGCGGCCATGTCTGACGGTGGTGCGTCTGGTGTGTACCGGCTCAAGGTGAGCTTGCGAGGAATCTTGCCGATGATATGGCGACGTCTGCTCGTAAGGGAGCAAATGACGCTGTTCGGTCTGCATCGTGCGATCCAGGTGTCGATGCCGGCTCAATACTCCCCAGAAGTGCCGTTTGAATCTTCCCCAGTTTAGCGCTGCGTCCGGTCTTCCGGAGCGCGCTCCGGAAGACCGGCGGCGCGTGATCACCGATGGCTACGGCGGTGGCTACACTACCGTCACCGACTTCCTGCCTGCGCGACGTCCGTCCTGCCGTCGCGGTGCTCGAAAGCGTAAAACACCATCTTTGGCACGGCAGTGTCGGTCGCGCACTCGCGCTCCTGGAGGATTTTGGCGATGGCTTCGACCTGATCCCCGATCCGCCGCCCGAGGTACGCAAGCTGCAGCGATATCTGCAGGAGTTCGGTCGCTACATCGACAACAATGCCGATCTCATCCCGAATTACGCCAAAAAGCAACAAATGCAATGGACTGGCGTCCACCTCCTCATCCAACTGTGAACGCGCGTTCTCGACGGCACTCTCGACAACGACTTCAAACGGTGGCGCGACTTCAAACGGTGGCGCAAGGAACGGCAGGCACCGAAAAATGCCATCAAATTGGCAGCCCGATTACCCCCAACTTTTTTATGCTCCCTTTATAGTTCCGCGCGGTGACGGGACGAATTCAGTACCGTCAGACGCTATCACCAGGAGGACCTTTGTCGGGCGCTCGGCATCCACCCGGATAGGAAATACCAGCAGGACGGTGGTCCGTCGCCGGAGACGATCGTAAGGTCACCGAACATCCCGAAGATGCGGCCACAGCATAACCGGACCTTCGGTTACGACGCGACGGTGGTCCGCCAGGCCTGATGCGGCGGTCGATCGGTGACCGGACGTTCGGCCTCTCCAATGCGAGCTCCAAAATTGTCTTCCGCGCGTCAAGTGACCTAACCGGAAAAACGGCTATATCCGAAGCTCCCAAATGGCCTCTTCCTGCGCTCCTGAAGCGAAGCCGTCTCTTCGATCGGCGAACCTCGCTCGGCGGCCCGTGCAACGCAAACTGGATGGTCAGGCCGATCACCGTCGCAAACCGCTCCGCGCGATGCGAGGGGAAGCGATTAGCGTCTGTAATTGACTGATATCGAATTCTAATTTTTCCGATCAGAACCGCGTTCGTATAGTCCGGAAAGATCCTTGATGATCTTTCTTTGCGTTTATGGAGGACATAATGAACGTCTATGCCAAGGGCATGCCGAACGAGTTGTTGCGGCTGCAGAGCATGCACAATGGCGAAAAGGTCGTGCCGACCTTCAGCGCCGCCGAAATGACTCGGCGACAGGACGGCCTGCGCAAGATCCTGGCCGAGCTGAGGCTCGACGGTGCTATCCTCACCTCGTACCACAACATCTGCTATTTCTCGGACTTCCTGTACTGCTACTTCGGTCGCCGCTACGCCTTCGTGGTGACGGACCAGAAAGCGGTTTCGGTATCCGCCGGTATCGACGCGGGTCAGCCCTGGAGACGCACCTTCGGTGACAACGTCACCTATACCGATTGGCAACGCGACAACTACTTCTTTGCGCTCCAGCAGCAGTTGCCAGGCGTAAAGCGCCTTGGCATCGAGTTCGATCACGTCAATCTCGACCTGCGCAATCTGTTGCGGGATGCGTTCCCGAATGTCGAATTCGTCGACATTGGCGCGCCAACCATGTGGCTACGCACGATCAAGTCTGACGAGGAGATCGCACTCATCAAGGAGGGAGCGCACACAGCGGACCTCGGTGGCGAAGCCATCCGTGCTGCCATCCACGAAGACGTTCCAGAGTACGAGGTGGCATTGGCAGGTACGCAGACCATGGTGCGCCACATCGCCAAGACCTTTCCGCATGTCGAGCTGATGGACACCTGGGTATGGTTCCAGTCCGGTATCAACACCGACGGCGCCCACAACCCGGTAACGTCCCGCAAGGTGCGGAAAGGCGACATCCTTTCCTTGAACTGTTTCCCAATGATCGCCGGCTACTACACAGCGCTTGAACGCACGTTGTTCCTGGACCATGCCAGCGACGAACACCTGCGGATCTGGGAAATCAATTGCAAGGTGCATCGGCGCGGCCTGGAACTGCTGCGGCCGGGCGCGCGCTGCGGCGACGTGGCGACGGAGCTGAACGATATCTACCGCAGCCACAACCTGCTCGGCTACCGTTCGTTCGGCTACGGTCACTCCTTCGGCGTGCTGTCGCACTACTACGGCCGCGAGGCCGGCGTGGAACTGCGCGAGGACATCAACACCGTGCTTCAGCCGGGCATGGTGGTTTCGATGGAACCCATGGTGACCCTGCCGGAAGGCATGCCGGGAGCCGGCGGCTACCGCGAGCACGACATTCTTGTCATCAAGGAGGACGGGGCCGAGAACATCACGAAATTCCCGTTCGGTCCTGAACACAACATCGTCAAGGCCTGATGGCCAGCTGAAATTTCCAGCGGGTCTCGGCTTACGCCGAGGCCCGCTTGCATTTGTCCGGAAACGGGTGATCTTATCAGCGCAACATGCGCTGACTGTTGCTTCAGGGGCCATCGATGCGCAGCATTCCCACCGATCTGCTTCGAGCCTTTGTCACCGTCATCGACCTGCGCGGCTATACGCGGGCCGGGGAGCAGCTTGGCCGCACCCAGCCCGCGATCAGCCTCCAGATGAAGAAACTGCAGGATCTTCTCGGTGTCTCGCTGTTTGCCAAGGAAGGCGGCACGCAACTGACCGAGCAAGGTGATCTGGTGGCCGGCTATGCCCGCCAGATCTTGGCGCTCAACGATGAGATGATGCTGAAACTTTCCAACCGCGAAAGCACGGGCAAGCTGAGGCTCGGTATTCCCAACGACTATGCCGACCACTTCCTGCCCAAGCTCATGGCAAGCTTCGCGCGGGACGGCTCGGACATCACCTTCGACGTGGTCTGCGATATTTCGCACAACCTTTTGGAGGGCATGCGCAAGGGCCAGTACGACATCGTCGTTGCGATGACTCCGGACGGCCCTGCCGAGGGCGCATTCATGACCTGGAAAGAGCCACTTGCATGGATCGGCGCCGCCGGGCGCAATGAGGGGCTCGCGGACTACGAAAAAGGCCCACTACGCATCGTCTGCTATCCGGAAGGCTGCCTCTACCGCCGCAACATGCTCACCGCCTTGCAGAGGGACGGACGCAGTTTCGAGATCGTCTACACAAGCCCCAGCCTTTCGGGGCTAGAGGCAGCGGTGGGAGCAGGTTTCGGCATAACCGTGCTTGCCCGCCGTATCGTTCCGTCCGCGCTGCACACCGTAGAGCCGGCGGCGCACCTGCCTCGGCTAGCCGATGTCGTGGTGGGCATCTATGTCAGCGCCGACCGCAAGCGGTCGGCCGTCGCGCGGAGCTTTGCGGCGCGCTTCGCCGATATGTTCGTGGCAAGCGACGCCGGCGCGCTCGCCAGCTAGCCAGCACGGCGGCGAGTCAGGAATGACAGCGCGAGAAACAGCACGATCGACAGCGCTAGAAGCAGGGTAGCGGCCGCCATTATGGTGGGATTGATCTGGTCGCGTATGCCGGAGAACATTTGCACCGGCAGCGTGCGTTGCTCGGCCGCGGTCATGAAAAGCGCCACGACCACTTCGTCGAAGGATGTTGCGAAGGCGAAGATCGCCCCCGACACCACCCCCGGCATGATGTTCGGCAACGTCACACGGAAGAAAGCCGAAGTCGGCGGCGCTCCAAGGCTCAATGCGGCCCGCGTCAGGTTGGTGTCGTAGGTTGATAGCGTCGCCGTCACGGTGATGACTACGAATGGCGTTGCCAGCGCCGTGTGTGCCAGCACCAGGCCGGTGCGCGTGTTCGTCAGGCCAAACTGGCCGAAGAACAAGTAGCTGCCGACGGCAACGATGACGATCGGCACGATCATCGGCGAGATCAGCAGCGCCATGACGAGCCGCCGCGCCGGGAAATCAGGGCGCGAGATGCCGAGCGCCGCCAAGGTGCCAAGCGTCGTTGCCAATATTGTCGTCGCAACGGCCGCCACCGCGCTGTTGAAGATCGCTGTCATCCAACGCGCGTTGCCGAAAAAGTCTTCGTACCAGCGCAGCGAATATTCCCGCACAGGCAGGGTGAAGAACGGATCCTTGGCGAATGACAGCGGCACGATGATGAACAGCGGGGCGATCAGGAACAGGAGCACCGCGACCGACAGCGCGACAACAAGGGCGCGCATCAGGCGTTCGGACGGCGTTGCGTAGGAAGGCAGCCACATGGTGTCACCCGAGCTTGATTTTTTCCGCGCCGACGAGGCGCAGGAACAACAGATATATGGCAAGCGTCACGATCAGCAGGACGACACCGAGGCCAGCGGCCAGGCCCCAGTTGAGGTCGCGGTTGATGTAGACGGAGATGAAGTTGGATACCATCTGGTCGCGCGGGCCGCCGACGAGCGCCGGGGTGATGTAGTAGCCGAGCGACAGGATGAAGGTCATTAGGCAGCCGGCAACGACGCCGGGCAGCGTCTGCGGAGCATAGACTCGCCAGAAGGCCGAGGACGGCCCGGCGCCGAGCGAACGGGCCGCGCGCAGCTGCGTGGCGGGAATGGCACGCATGACGCTGTAGATCGGCAGGATGGTGAAGGGCAGCTGTATGTGCGTCATCGCCGTTACCGTGCCGAACCTGGTGAATATGAGTTGGAGTTTTTCGCTGGTCAGATGCAGGCCCAGCAATATGTCGTTGATGACGCCGTCCGACTGCAGCAGCACCACCCATGCCGTGGTGCGCACGAGCAGCGACGTCCACAGCGGCAGAAGCACCATCAGCATCATGACGCCGGCGATTGCTTTGGGCGCGATGGTCAGCACATAGGCAACGGGATAGCCCAGAAGCAGTGTGAACAGCGTCACCAGCCCCGCCACGAACAACGTGCGCCCCAGCACGTCGAGGAAAATCGCCTGGTCGCCATGGACACGCTCGATAGAGCTGTCCGGCGTCTGCTTCAGGTCRAGCGCGGTCAAAAGGTAGTATGGAGTAACGGCAGCGCCATTGCGCTTGATGACGGCCCAGGTTTCCGGCGAGGCCCATTCCTTTCCGAGTTGGATGAAACGCTCCTTGTAGGGTCCACCGTCCGACTTCCCCACCATCCTTGCGGCTGCCAGGACGCGGCTGCGCATGCCGGAAATCTCGTAGTTCAACCTCTTGCCGAGCAGGGCCGCGGTGCTGCTGTCCTTGGCGACCTTGAGATCATCGGCCAGCGCGGCATAGACGGGCTCGTCCGGCGTGGATTTGCCGTCCCAGTCCTGCAGCGCCATCAGCGTGCGCGGCAGTACGGAGCGCGTTTCCGGATTCGCGACCGCAGTGACCAGCAGGTAGAGGATGGGCGCGACGAAGGCCAAGGCGAGGAAGACGATCAGCGGCAGCGCGAGCGTGAACGCCGATCGTCGTGCTGGCCTGGCCGCTCGTCGCACGGCCATGAAGATGTTGATGCGGTCGATATCCACGGCGCTCATGGGTCAAGCTTCCAGCAGGCGGCAATCCGAAACGCTGCATTCGAGCGTCACGCCGTCGCCCGGAGCGAAAGGTCCGGCACGACGTGCCTGGATGCGCGCGGTGACGAGCTGCCCGCCGAACGCCTCCAGCGACAACCGCATGTGATCACCCAGGAAGAAGACGTCGCGGACTGTGCCCGTCATGCGGTTAAGCTCGGCCCCCGCGCCCTTGCCGGCTAGCGTGATGTTTTCTGGGCGCACGGACACGCTTAAACCGCCGCCCGTTCCCGCCATCGCGACGCCGGCGGCCTTCAGCGTCGAACCGTCGGCCATGCGCACGACTGCAAGGTCACCCTCCCGTCCCAGCAGCGTGCACGGCAAAGTGTTGTTCTCGCCGATGAAGGATGCGACGAAACGGTTGGCCGGCTCGTTGTAAAGCGTCTCAGGATCGGCCAGTTGCTGGATGCATCCGTCATGAAACACCGCGATGCGGTCTGACATCGTCAGCGCTTCGGACTGGTCATGCGTGACATAGACCATGGTGATGCCGAGCGAGGTCTGCAGTTGCTTGATCTCGATCTGCATGCGTTCGCGCAATTGCTTGTCGAGCGCACCGAGTGGCTCGTCCATCAGCACCAGTGAAGGCTCGAACACCAGCGCCCGCGCCAAGGCGACGCGCTGCTGCTGGCCGCCCGAAAGCTGAGATGGCCGACGATCGCCCAGCGCTTCGAGGCTCACGCGGCCAAGCGCCTCGTGCACTTTCTTCGCCGCCGCGGCTCCGGTGATGCCGCGATAACGCAACGGGAAGGCTACGTTCTCCGCCACGGTCATGTGAGGAAACAGAGCGTAGTTCTGGAACACGAAGCCAATGTTGCGCTTCTCCGGCGGCAGGCGCTCGACCGATCTGTCGTCGAGCAGGATGCGTCCGAGCGTCGGTCGCTCGAAGCCGCCAAGCATCATCAAGGTGGTGGTCTTGCCGGAGCCCGAAGGCCCCAGCATGGTCAGGAATTCGCCGCRCTYGACGTTGAGGTTGAGGTCCTTCACGACGAAGTTGATGCCGTCATAGGACTTCTTCACGTCCTCGAAACGAACGAGTGCATCGATTGGCTTGTCCGCCGCAAACGACCTTCGCTGGGAAAAGTTCATCGATGCTCTCCTCTACTCTACGCACCCACTTATTGAGCGAGCCAGGTCGTGAACCGCTTACGGATTTCGTCGCCGTTGTCCGCCCAGAAGGCGTTGTTCAACGTAAGCGAGACGGTCAAGTTCTGAGGGCTGGTCGGCAGGTTCTTGGCGTCCTCGGGAGCCACGAACGCGGCCGAGGATTTCCGCACCGGTCCATAGGGGATGTACTTGGTGATGCCTGCCAGCACCTTAGGCTCCACAGCATATTTGATAAAGCCGAGCGAGCCTGCCGGGTTCTTGGCTCCCTTCGGGATCACCCAATAGTTGGAATCGAGGATCTGATTGTCCCACACGATACGGAAGTCCTTGCCTTCCTTGTTGGCGTTGTAGATGCGGCCGTTCCAGGCGGTGGTCATGACGACTTCGCCCGATGCGAGCAGCTGAGGCGCCTGCGCGCCAGCTTCCCACCACACTATGCTGTTCTTGATCGTATCGAGTTTTGCAAATGCRCGGTCGACGCCTTCCGGCGTGGACAGCGTCTCGTAGACCTTGTCGGCGGGCACGCCGTCGGCAAGCAGGGCGAACTCCAGGTTGGTTGCCGGGTTCTTCCATAGCCCGCGCTTGCCGGGGAATTTCTTCGTGTCGAAGAGGTCCTTTATGGTCTTGGGGCCATCTGGCAGCTTCGCGCCATCATACGCTAGCGTGGTCGCGTAGACGATGGTGCCGACACCGCATTCGGAGGTGGTGCCGTCGATCCAGTCTTGCTTCGGGCCTATTGCCGACCAGTCGATCTTTTCGAAGATGCCCTCGTCGCAGCCCTGCAGCAGCGTCGGCGCATCGACATCCACGACATCCACCGTGGTGTTGCCGGATTCGATCATCGCCTTGATCTTGGCGATCTCGCCGCCGTACTCCTGTTCGTCGATCTTGGTGCCCGTGCTCGCCGCGTAGGTCTCGAAGACCGCCTTGCGCTGCGCTTCCTGGTAGGCGCCGCCGAAACTCATCACGGAAAGCGTATCTTGCGCCAGCACCGACGTTGTGAACAGCGGCACGCTAGCAACCAACGACAAAGCAAGCATGCGACCCGTAAAGCGACTTCCCATTTCCGTCACTCCCATTCTTGTTGGCAAAGGAGGCCTTGGCTTCGCTTTTCTTATGAACCTCGGCCATTCCGGAACGGTAATTTGTGCTCGGGGTGGCAGCAAATAAGTACATCGCATGACGCCATGAGGAACCTTTATCAGATCGACAGAGGCCCTCGATGCCCTGAGGACAGATGTCTTTGCGCTGCTGCGAGCCCTTTGCTCAGGTGCCTGCCAATCAAGAAAATGCCGCTCGCCAGGCCGCTCCAAACCACCTGAACGTTGCAGACAAGAACCACATGAGGAGCGGATCGATTCTAGCAGGGCGCGCCAAGATTGAAGGCAGAAGCCTTTGCTGGTCCCTGCGGAACCCCGGTCCTTCGAAAATCCGACGGCGGAACACCCATGTTCTTGCGGTACACCCGGCTGAAGTGCCCCGCGTTCTGAAAGCCGCACCGATATGCTACTTCACCGATCGGAAGGTCACTGTTTGTCAGAAGCGTTCTTGCGTAACGCATATGCAACGCGAGATAAGCTGCCACAGGGCTGGTATGTATTTCTTCGGAAAACAACCGTTCGAGTTGCCGGCTGGAAATCTCAAGCTTTTTAGCTATCTCAGTCACCGTGGTTTTTTCTTGAATGCTGCTTTCCATCATAAGCAGCGCGCGCCTTGTGTGGCGGCTGACAGCTGTCGGAAAAAGTTCTCCGCTGGGCTGCACATCGCGGTCCGTGCGTATCCTGTCCAAGACCAGAATCCTGGCTGCCTTTTCCGCCGCCTTGTCATCCGCAAGCTTGGACACGAAATGGCCGGCCAGATCCGCCGCTCCTGCTCCGCCCGCGCAAGTAGTTCGGTCCCTGTCGATCAGGAAGCGTGTCCGCGTTTGCCCGCACATCAGGAAACTGTTCTCGGAACTCGTTTACGTGAAACCAGCTTACGCACGCGCGATAGTTGTCGAGCAGTCCGTACTGGGCCAGGACAAAACTGCCAGTGCAAAGGGCGGTGATTGGCACTCCGCGGCGCGCCGCGAGCCGCAGGAAGGCTTCTTTTTCGGCGCTAAGATGCTGACCTCCGCTCAGGAGGCCCCCGACCACGACGATATTGTCGTAGTCCTCAGGCGCCGTAATCTGCTTTGTCGGCAGAACCTCCACGCCGGAGCTTGATCGCATAGCGAGGCCCTTCTCGCCGATAATCTGCCAGTCAAACCTCCCTCGCCTGCTTCGGTCGCCGCCGTCACCAGCCAAGCGAAGCGTGTCGATGAACATCGACCGCGGGGAAAGCGTGAACTTTCGGACGAGTACAAATCCAAACTTATTCATTCTAGCGTCCCGCTGCCAGTCAGCCGGGCTGCTGACGAACCTCAATTAAAGGGAGGCATTTAAGCGATGATCTTGGCAGGCGGGCAATGACAAGTTTGATCAGACACGCAGATCGGCGATTTCCATTATTCGCCTGGCAAGATATGGCTCGACCCGGCGCGCCATGACACCCAGATCCTGGTACCTGGCGCGAGATTCAAGGACTCTAGTTCTTCGTGGCTTTTCTGCGCTTTCAACTGCTGTCCGTCGACACCTTCAAGATGTACCACCGCGGTCGCGCCGACGAACTCTTCTCCGATCACCGAAGCCTGCATTCCGTTGAATTCGCCTGAAGGTTTCTCGCTGGTCAGTTGAAAACGGTCGTCCGAAACCACGAACATAGCCCTGTCACCCTTGCGCAGCGCCTTGGCGGGATTGCGTGCGACGTGGAAGTCGCCCGAGGGCGTGGCGATCCGGATGGCGTTTCCGCTATCCTCCGAGACCGTGCCCGCGAAGATGTTCGAGGAGCCAAGGAATTCCGCCACGAACCTCGTGCGGGGCGCGCGATAGATCTCCTGCGGATTTCCGATTTGCTCGATGCGGCCGCGGCTCATGATAACGACGCGGTCCGCCATCGAGAAAGCTTCCGACTGGCTGTGGGTGACGTAGACAAACGTAATGCCCAACTCTCTTTGCAGATTTGACAGAACCGTCTGCATGCGCACCTTGAGATGGGCATCCAGCGCCGAGAGCGGCTCGTCGAGAAGCAGGATTTGCGGCTCGGTGACGAGCGAGCGCGCGAGCGCGACCCGTTGGCGCTGGCCACCAGATAGATGCGCTACGTTTCGTTGGGCGAACTCGGCGATCTGCAAGCGCTCCAGCCACTGATCGGCGCGGCGGCGGCGCTCCGTCTTTTCGACGCCGCGCATGCGAAGGCTGAACTCGACATTCTCCCGAACCGTGAGGAACGGAAACAACGCGAGGCTCTGCCATACCATCGGCGTGTCCCGCTGCCACGTCGGCAGGTCATTGATGCGCTTGCCAGCAAGCCGGATTTCGCCTTCGCTGGGCGCTTCCAGCCCGGCAAGCATGCGCAGAGTCGTCGTCTTGCCGCAGCCGCTTGACCCCATGATGGCCAGGAACTCGCCTTTGCGGATGTCGAGGTCCATGCGTTCGACCGCAAGGAAATCGCCGAAGCGCTTGACCACGCCGTCGAACACAACCAGTGCTTCGTCTTCCATCCGCGTTACTCCGTCCTGGCGCTGGCAACGCCGCGTTTCATTAGCAGTTGCGCCAGCACTACCAGCGTCATGGAAATGATGAAGACGAAAGTGCCGATAACGTTGATGCGCGGGCTGACCTGCCCTTGCAGGAAACCCAACACCTTAACAGGCAGCGTTTCGTTGAGCCCTGAGACGAACCACGCCACCGCGAATTCTTCGGAGGAAACAGCCATCGTTATGAATAGCGCGGCCAGGATCGACGGCATGCAGAAGGGAATGACAACGTGGCGCATCGCGCCCCATTGCGTCGCCCCGAGGTTCCAGGCCGCAGGCTCGAGCGCCACATCCATCTGCGACAAACGGAGTCGTACGATGGCCATGGCGAATGGCGCACAGATCACCACATGGGCGATGATCACCGACAAAGCGTTTCCCGAAAGAGTGAGGCGCGACAGATAGGACAGCATAGCCAAGCCCATGATGACCGCGGGGATCGTAGGCGGAAGCAGGGCAAGCGCGAGGTAGGCCTGCTTGCCGAAAAAGTTATAACGGTAGTCGGTGTACGCAGCGCCGAAGCCCAACGCGGTCGCCAGCACGGCTACGAATCCGGCCACCATGACGGTGTTCCTAAGTCCGTCCCAGACCAGCGGGTCGGCGATAACCACCTGATACCAGTCAAGGCTGAAATGGCCGAGCGGGATCGTCGGGAAACGGTCGGAATTGAAGGAGAAAATGAAGCTTGCCGCGATGGGGGCAAACACGAAAAGGAAACTCAGCGCAACCCAGCCCTTGAGAAGGAAGTCGACGGTTCGGTTGCGATTGGGATCGTCGGCCTTGGCTTCCCTCACCTGCGTGCTCCCCTGTAGGCGAAGCGCACGGCTGCGAAGGCTACCGCCAGAAGCGTCATGATCATCGTCAGCGCGATCACTGCGGCGCGGGGCCATTGCTGGCCGGATTTGGTGGTGTCGGTGATGAGGATGGAGAGCGTGGTGGGATTCCCGCCGCCCAGGTAGACGGGGCTCACGAAATCTCCAAAGCATAGGATGAACGCGAACAGGGCGGCGATGACCAACCCGACGCGAGCCGACGGGATCACCACGGCAAAGACCGTGCGGATGCGCCCTGCCCTCAAATTGTGCGCTGCCTCAATGAGCGTTCGATCGACATAGGAAAGACTGAAAACCTGCAGCAAGATAACCAACGGCAGACTCAGCGTGAGATAGCCGACGAGTATCGCGCCAGGCGTGTTCAGGAGATGAAACGGACCGATCCCGAGTTGTCCGAAAAGGCCGTTGATGATCCCGTGGTCGGACAGGAAGACCTGCCACGAATAGACGCGCACCAAATAGCTGGTGAAAAACGGGATTACCATGAGGAAAACCGCCCACCGCCGCCCTGCGTCGGAAAGCTTGAAGGCAATGGCGTAGGCGCATGGGAAGGCGAGCGCCGAAGCCAGCAGGCTACCGACGGCGGCCAGCGCCCAGGTCAAGGCATAGGCTTGCCAGAAGACCAGCCGCCCGAGCATGAACGACCAGTTGGTCGGGTTGAAATCTGAAACCAACCGGAAATTGTGCACTGACCAGAAGCTCAGCGCCACCAGGAACACCAGCGGCAGCAGAAAGAACAGCATTTGCCAAAGCAGCAGCGGCAAAGCGAACGTCAGGCCGTAGATCGAGATGCGTGGGACCATAATCTGCAGTCTTGCGGGTGGGGGATCAGCCTGGCGGCCTGAGGCGGCTGGCGGCGCGACAAACCCGCCAGCCGATCTTGGATCAGGCGCTCTTGTACTTCGTCCAGAAATCGTTCCAAGCGCCTAGGTCCTGCTGAACGGGCCATTGCCGATAACGGATACGTCCCGAACGGATCATATCCATCACGTTGCCGGAATCCTTGGTCATGCCCTGCCGCTTTGCCTCCGCGGGATCGACCTGGTTCAGCAGATCCCAGCCCTTCTTGTTCGGGATCAAGGCTGGGTAGGCAGCCATTTCAGCCGATTTCACCTGACCCTTGGCCGAGGTGATGTACTGGATCCATTTCCTGGCCAGATCTCCTTTGCTGGTGCCCTTGCCGATGCAGAAGCATTCCGACCATTGAAGCCCGCCTTCCTGCGGGATATGGCTCGACACCTTTGCGCCGCTCTTCTGCAGAACGCCCGTGATCCAGTCGCCGATGCCGGCCATGGCCAGCATCTGCCCATTCTTCAACGACGAGAACGTGCCTCCGTAGTCGAAGAAGCCGCCGATGTTCGGGCGCAGGCTCATGGCCTTCTCCTGCACGGCCGACCAATGAGCCTCGTCAATGTCGTAAGGATTGGCGTTGCCGTTCAGCAAACTAACCTGGCCAAGGTTCGGCAGGTGCCAGTCATAGTGGCCGACCTTGCCCTTGAGCTTGCCGCTCCAGTAGACGTTGTAGCTGTCGACATCCTTTTCCGTGAGCGCGTCGGTATTGTAGGACACTCCCAGGAAGCCGAAACGAGTCACGATGGAAAAGAGCTTGTCGCCCTCCCAGTTCCCCGGGAAGCGCTGAAATTCCGGAAAGTAGTCGTCAAAGCTGTAGTCTTTTGGATCAAGCTGTTCGATGTATCCGGCCTCGTGAAGCCCTTGCACATATTCGGCATCCGAGAGGACAAGGTCGTAGGTTCCGGGTGGCGATTGAGAGATAAGCCCCATCATGTTGTCGCCGCCGCTGTAGTATTTCGGCTTGAACTTTACGTTGTTCTCCGCCTCGAACTCCGCGACGACGTCGGGTTCAGCATGCCCGTACCATGCAAGCATGGTCAGTTCGACCGGGTCCGCAAACGCACGCCTGTTCAAGAAAGGCGCCGCGAGCGCGCCACCGCCGAAAACGGCAGCTGTCTTGAGAATGTCGCGCCGGGTGGCGCGGCGGGAAGATAGGAGACTGCCTGTCATGTTATTCCCCTTCTAGTTTTGGCTCCAGGCACGCTATGAGGGGGTGATCCATTTGAAAAATTAATTATCATAATTTTTGCATTTTCATTGTTTATTGCCGAGCCAGTTCAATGGGGCGCTTTATCGGGTCGCCCGAGACGCCCGCCTCGTCCAGCCGGGCGATGATGTGATTGACCAGTCTGATACCCGCGTCGGATAGGCGCGGATGCTTGTAGAACAGCCCCACGCGGATTTCCGCGAGGGGCGGAAATCCATCGCGCTCGTCCAGGGTGCGCATGCCGCTCAGCATGGTGTAGCGTGTGAGGGCGCTGACCCCCAGGCCGTTGACCACGGCGTTCTGAAGGCCGCCGATACCGGAACCCGTGTAGGCGATACGCCAGCGGATGTGCGCCTCATCAAGCGCCTGGATCATCCGCGCCCTGTAGGCGCAGCCTTCGGGATGCGCGGCCAAGGGGATGCCCTTGGCGCGATCGAACGTCGCCTCCTCAGCCGCAGCCCAGATCGGTCGCTCAATCCACGAACGGGAAAGGTATTGCGCGCGCTCGTTGTTAACCATCGCCACCGCGAGGTCGAGTTCGTCGGCGCGCAGGCGGTCAAGGATTTCAGCGCTCCAGCCGCAATGAAGCTCAAGCGATATTTCCGGCTGGCCACGCGTGTACTCCGTGATCACGCCTTGAAGGAACGCCACCGCGTAGTCGTTAGGCAGCCCGACGCGGATCACGCCGGCGATCTTGGAGCGATTGAAGTAGGAGGCCACCTCGTCGTTCAGGCGCAATATCTCTCGCGCGTAGCTCAGCAACATTTCCCCTTCGCTGGTCAGGAGCAACACGCGGCCAACCTGCCTGATGATCGGCGCCCCTACGAGTTCTTCAAGCCTCCTTATCTGCAACGATATGGCGGGTTGCGTGCGCCCGAGGGCATCCCCCGCCTTCGTAAAGGTTCCGAGGTCGATCACGGAAACAAACGTCCTCAGGAGGTCGGTTTGGAAATTGGTGAAGCTGCGCACGAATAAACATCTCTCATGCAAGGATGACGATTATAAATTTCTCATATTCAGCAGCCGACTTCAATCATCCTGCGGTTTTGAAAACTGGAGGTCTTATGTCAGCCGAAACGGTCTTTGCCGCGGAACTCCCCTGGCCCGACTACGATGCCAAAGTTCGGAACGGCTCGGTCCCGATCCTTGTCCCGATCGGATCCATGGAACAGCATGGCTGCCACATGCCGATGCATGTGGACGTACTCTTGCCCGTCGAATTCGCGCGGCGCGTCGCCCGCGCCATCGGGGCGCTCGTCGCTCCGCCTTTCACCTATGGCTACAAGTCCCACCAGAAGTCCGGCGGCGGCAACCATCTGCCCGGCACCACCAGTCTCGACGGCGCCACGCTGGTGTCGGCGCTACGCGACGTGATCAAGGAATTCGCCCGTCACGGCGTGCGCAAGATCTGTCTCGTCAACGGTCACTTCGAGAACTCCTGGTTCATCGTGGAGGGCATCGATCTGGCGTTGCGCGAACTGCGCTGGGGCGGCATCGACGACGTGAAGATCATCGTTCTTTCCTATTGGGATTTCGTCGACAAAGCCACGATCGCCAGGCTCTACCCAAACGGTTTCACCGGCTGGGACATCGAGCATGGCGGCGTACTCGAAACCTCGCTCATGCTGGCGCTGTATCCCCATTTGGTCGACCTCGAGCGCGCCTTCGACCACTCGCCCGCGAGCTTTCGTCCCTATGACGTCTACCCGCCAAAGCCGGAATGGACGCCCCAAAGCGGTACCCTGTCCTCGCCGAAGGAGGCATCGAAGGAAAAGGGCGAGATTCTTCTGGATGTCTGCGTGCGAGGCATCGTCGACGCGCTAACGACGGAATTCTGAATCCTTTGAATGCTCGATGGCCGAAAATCGGGAGGGCCGCGATGTGCCGCGGCCCTCCCGGTATCAACGATCGCTTTCAAAAGTGATACGGCGGCGGCTCCCACCGCCTTTTATTGTCAGCCGGATCCGGATCGGTCGGCTGAGACTGTGCGCGAAGGCGATGGACAATCCATCCAGCCGTTTCGTTAAGCAGCCGATGGATTGGTTCGGCACGGAACACTGGGCGACCGTTTCGGTCCGTCACCCAGGTCGGGCAATCGAATGGAAGATACGGCGCCATCTCAGTTCCTGATCACGTTGTGCTCGGGACCGAATGGGAAGCCGGTGATGTTCTCGGCTCCGTCTTCCTTGACGATCAGGATATCGTGCTCGCGATAGCCGCCCGCGCCCGGCCTGCCCTCGGGCAGCATCACCATAGGCTCCATGGATACAACCATTCCGGGCTTCAGTTCGGTGTCGATGTCTTCGCGCAGTTCTACGCCGGCTTCCCGGCCGTAGTAGTGGCAGAGCACTCCGAAGGAGTGGCCGTAGCCGAACGAGCGGTATTTGAGCAGGTCCCACTGCCGATACAGCTCGTTGAGCTCGACAGCGATGTCCTTGCAACGCGCGCCCGGTTTGATCAGCTCCAGACCGCGGCGGTGGACTGCGACGTTCTTCTCCCAAATGTCCAGGCTGGCGTCGTCGACGTGCTCGCAGAACAGCGTGCGTTCGAGCGCGGTGTAGTAGCCGAAGATCATCGGGAAAGTGTTCAACGAAAGGATGTCGCCCGACTGCAAGACGCGGTTGGTCACCGGGTTGTGCGCGCCGTCGGTGTTGATGCCGGACTGGAACCAGGTCCAGGTATCCATCAGCTCGACGAAGGGGAAGGACTTTGCGATCTCCCGGATCATGGCGTTGGTGGTGGCGATCGCCACCTCGTGCTCCGGTACGCCAGCCCTGATCGCCGCAGCGCACGCTGCGCCGCCGACATCGCAGACGCGCGCTCCCTCGCGAATAAGCTTCTGCTCCTCCGCCGACTTGATCGTGCGCATCCACATGGACGGCTGGCCGACATCGACGAACTCCACCCCCGGCAAGGCTTCTTCGAGCTGCCTGCGAAAGTCGAGCGACACGTGGTCGAATTCTATCCCGACGCGCCTGGCTCCGGCGGTTAGTTGCCGTACCGCCCGATAGAAATTGTCGCGGCGCCAGTCGGTGTATGTGATGTTGTCGCCGGAACTGCGGCGCCAGGGCTGGCCCCCATCAATGCCGGCCGAGATCGTGGTCGCCTTATCGTGGTCGATGACCATGCCGTATTTGCGGCCGAAATAGCAGTAGAGCCAGCCTGAGTAGTAGTTGATGCAGTGATATGACGTGAACAGCGCCGCATCCACACCGCTTTCGGCCATCCACTTGCGCACGCCATCTTGACGGCATCTCATTTCGACATCAGAAAACGGCGAGTATTCCTTTTCCCCGTTGTGCCATTGCATTACGTGTAGCATATCGTCGGTCATTTCAACGCTCCATTGGCCGGAGCACCAAACGTAGCGACACGATTCTGGTAAGGAAAATTTATCTAGCTAATGTAGCCATTCCGGCAATTTATGCACGAGCTTTGTAATTGAGGGCGACGCGAACGAACGGCTGGTAAGATCTCCCGCAAGCTTCCACGGTAGGGAGGTGGCTTGCCACATTCGGCCGACATCGCCGATGGTCGATGTCACAACGCTGCCCACATAGCGTATGCGACGGCGGCTATCGTCAAAGCGAATGCAGCGACGAGCACGGCCACCATTTCAACATCGCGATGAATTGGAATCCCGCGCGCGCGAACCTGGGAGATCACCTGCCTGCGCTCGACCTCCGTGTCAAACTCCAGACGGTGCGGAATCATGCCGACAATGATGTCTAGATAGGGCCGGCCCGCAATCCCGCCCGAAACGGCACCGGTTGCGCTTGCCAGGAACTCGTCGACCGCGCCGGGTTTCATCGACCGAAAGCGGAGCGATTGAGGCTCTTCACCGCGCACCCGCCCATATTCAATCCTCATGCCAGCCGCCTACGTCCAGGAAATCGGTTGTCGCGGTCAGCATGCGATTATGGTCACGCGCAGTCACTTTGCGTCAGGTCCTAATTGCATACTTGAGCTGCAGCGATTGGCTTCGGCCGGTTACGAGAGCGAAACGCCAATATAAAATGACAATATTATATTTTACCTTGCTGAAGCATTATTCGATCGTGCCGCCCATTATCTGGCAAAGATATTATAAATCGCTTCTTTCCCTTAACAATGAATACTGCTTATGTTCGGATTTGGAATATAAATGCCCGGAAATCAGGTCAGGCTTCTCGCGGTTAAGGGGATCACCCCTTGAACGGGGCTCGGGCAGGTCAGCCAATGATCGTTCCGATCTCACTCCTGGTTCGAGACAAGGCAGTTCTAACTCAGTTCATTCAGCCACAGTGGTGGCCTGGCGGGATGCTTCATACTCTCCAGCCGCACATATGTCCTGCCTCGTTTCAAGGACGTTGAATAGAACTGGCCGCATCGGCTCGGATGCTGTCGATTCTGCAAGGGAACACCTAAAGGGTCTCAAAGGCGCCTTTCGAAAATCCGAAGGCGCGACACCCACGCTTTGGCGGTATACCCGACTGAAGTGCCCTGCATTTTGAAATCCGCATCTGAATGCGATTTCGCCGATCTGGAGATCGCTATTGGCCAGAAGCGTGCTTGCGTACCGCAAACGCAACGCAAGGTAAGCTGCGACGGGACTCGTGTGTATTTCTTCGGAAAACAGCCTTTCGAGTTGTCGTCTCGAGATTCCAAGTTTCTTGACGATATCGGTGACCGTGGTTTTTTCCTGGATGCTGCTTTCCATCATAAGCAGCGCGCGCCTCGTATGCCGGCTGACAGCCGTCGGGAATAGCTCTCCGCTGGGTTGCACGTCGCGGTCAGTGCGTATCCTGTCCAACACCAGAATCCGGGCTGCCTTTTCCGCCGCCTTGTAATCCGCAAGCTTGGACACGAAGTGGCTCGCTAGATCCGCCGCTCCCGCTCCGCCGGCGCAGGTAGCCCTGTCTCTGTCGACCAGGAAAAGCGTATCCGCGTTCGCCCGAACATGAGGAAACTTATCTCGGAACTCGTTCACGTGAAACCAGCTCACGCACGCGCGATAGTTGTCGAGCAGACCGTGATGAGCCAGCACGAAGCTGCCAGTGCACAGAGCGGTGATTGGCACCCCGCGCCGCGCCGCGAGCCGCAGGAAAGCTTCCTTTTCGGCGCTAAGATGCTGCTCACCGTTCAGCAGACCCCCGACCACAACGATATTGTCGTAGTCCTCAGGAGCCGTGATCTGTCTCGTTGGCAAGACCTCCACACCGGAGCTTGAACGTATAGGCAGGCCTTTTTCGCCGATAATCTGCCAGTCAAACTTTCCTCTCCTGCTTCGGTCGCCGTCGTCGCCGGCCAAGCGCAGCGTGTCGATGAACATCGACATCGGGGAGAGCGTGAAGTTTCTGACGAGGACAAATCCAAATTTGTTCATTCTTGCGTCCCGTTGCCGATCAGCCCGACTCCGATGAACTTCCGTCAAAATGGGCATGAACGGCGATGATTATGGAGGCGATCCGCGGCAAGTTCGGCCACCGGTTACTTTGACAAAAMTTCGCTTAAATTCACAGAAGACCGGAACCAGGCTCGAATATTGCCGAACAAGGAGAGTATCCGTCGTTTCATTTTCTGAACAATGAATACTCCTTATGTCTGCATTTGGAATAAGAACCCCCTGGAACTAGACTAGGCCAGGTTCTCGGGATCCGCTACGAGACGCAAAAGGATCGAGCGCCGATGACGCAATGCCAAGTGACGGGCGTATTTTGTACCGGGAGGGGGCGCGTCCCCTCCCAACACTCATCCACACCGCAGGTCAGCGACCCATCAGGCTAGGGATTCCGTCACGCCCCGAAGCTTCGCTTCTGAGACATCATCCGGAACGACCTTCGGGGCGGCGCAGATCAGGAGCCCGGACACGAAGCACGGGACGGCCCCGAAATAGAGCGCGGCAACCTGCCATGTCGAACCGGCGTTCAGGAGATAGGTTGCACCCAGTCCCGCCAGAATAGCGCCGATCGGTCCCATCGCGGCAACGAGCGCGCCGCCGGTGGCCCTGATGGTCGTCGGGAAGCTCTCGCCGATGAAGAAGAGCAGCGCCGCGTAAGGACCAATGAGGAAGAACAGGCCAAGGCTGTACAGGGCCATGACCGGACCGAGGCTATGAGGGGCGTAAAGCATGCCGGTGAACAAAATGCCGGCTATGGTCCAACCCAATGCAATCGCATTGCGCCGGCCAATGCGGTCGCCGAGAAAGCCAAAGGCGAGATATCCGAGATAGCCGACAAGGTTGGATAGGATCAGGACGATCAACGAGTTCTCGAAAGAGACGTGATGAACGTCGGTGATCACGGTTGTCCCAAGCACGCTAAACACCTGGATGGCAAACCAATTGAGCAGAAACGCGGCTCCAAGAACCAGAGTGGTCCGGCGCGTCGAGCCCTGCAGCGTCGAGCGCAGTCCGTGCTGATCGCGATCTTGATCTGCGGGCTGGCTGCGTTTCAGTTGGTGCGCCAGGAATTGCGGGGTTTCCTTCAGCTTGCGCGCGAAGGCGACGATGATCAGCGAGGGAAGCGCGGCAAATATGAAGCAGCCCTGCCAACCGATAAGTGGCAGCAGGATTGCAGTCAGCGCGGCGGCTAGAAGCGCGCCGATCGGCCAACCTCCTTGCACAAGGCTATAGAGGAAGCCTCGGCGTCGAGCCACGCTGGGAGGCGCCGACGCATAGAGTTCACTGAGATAGGTAGCGTTCACGGTCTGCTCGGCGTAGCCAAAACCGCCGAGCGACCGGATCAGCACGAGAACAAGGCTGCCGAAACCGCCGCCGATCGCAGTAAGCGCTGAGCACACTGCGGCGCCGGAGACGGTCAGGATTATCCCGTTTCGGCGGCCCATACGATCAACCGCCGGTCCAACCAGCAAGGCAATGACCGCCGTGCCGACGGCAATCCACGTCGCGAGTTCCGCCTGAAAGGCAGTGCTCCAGCCCTCATGCCTGCCAATCTCCGGGAGCAACGTCCCGAACAAGATAAAGTCGTAGACCGCGAAGACCCACGCGAAAAGGGTCACCCAGGTCGCGTAGCGTACGTCCTTGGCACTCATACCAGCGCTGTTTGCGGTAGTCTTGAACATGCTCTCCTCCCATTGTTGTCGTGGATCAGGGCGTGTTTCAGAACGCCCAAGAGTCTATTCGCGGGTGCTATGAGGCTTTTGCGAGCGCTGCTCGCAGCGCGGCGGTCGCCTCGACATCGACCGTTTCCTGCTCGACATCGACCGCGACGCCGTAGACATCGCGCGCATGCTCCGCCGAGCAGAAACCGTCGAGCACGTCCTCAAGCACCTTCTGTGCAGGCCGCTTCAGCGGCGAGCCGTAACCGCCGCCATTGGGGCTGTAGTAGGCCATGGTGTCGTTGGCCTTCACGGCGAGTCCCGAGAACTTCGAATGCATCTCGCGGGCAGCGCCTGGTACCGAGGCGTTGTAGATCACGCACTTGCCGACCGCCCCATCGGTGCCGCCAAAGAGGCCCCAGGGCGCATCCTTGTGACGTTCCGATTCATGCGTGATGAAGCCATCGGTCAGCACACGCTGCGCCTTGACGACGCCGAGCCCTCCCCTGAACTCCCCGGCGCCGGGAGGCACGTCGTCGCGCAATTCGTAGCGATCGCAGATCATCGGAATATGCATCGCCAGGTCCTCGAGCGGATTGTTGCGCGTGTTGGCCATCAG